>ERZ859937.71-NODE-71-length-54409-cov-18.277827_pt1 | contig 54409 bp, 41 predicted proteins | sample MGYA00509985_ERZ859937 | MGnify/ENA primary metagenome ERZ859937 (study PRJEB30046, sample SAMN00715169) | human gut metagenome | study: EMG produced TPA metagenomics assembly of the A metagenome-wide association study of gut microbiota in type 2... | reverse complement strand
GAAAATGAACCATATTAGTACTGATATATATAAATAATTTAGATCACTTACTTATGAATAGAAATTTCTTATTTTTCATACTTAATAAACGTCCTTGTATAACTATTATTGCCTTAACGCCTCAATAAAAATGCTGTCGTTTAGATAGAATCGCGCATTTGCATAAGGCATTGTTTCTGCTTGTCGGACAAGTTGGTAGGCAGCTTCACGTTGTAGGTAATGATGAGGTCACCCATTGTGCCGTCACCTCTGTCGTAGCCTTTACCACGCAACCGTACCTTTGTGCCGTTCTGTGTTTCGGGTTTAACCTTAAGCTTGATTCTCGAACCGTTGCCCAACTGAATTATCACCTCTCCGCCAAGTAGGGCAGTATAGAGGTCGATGTTGACGTTAGCGTTCATCTCTCCCGTATTCTGCCGCATTGTGCTGCGCATGCGTGAGCCGCGGCTTCTGCCTGCTTTAGCTCCGAATAAATCCTGAAAGAAGCTCGAAAAACCTCCACCTTCAGATCCGAAGCCCGAGAAGTCGAAACCTTCAAACGGAGAGCCTCCGCTTGCGTCACCGTTAGAGTTCCAATAGTAGCTGCCGTTGCCGTCTCCAGTACCGCCATTCTGGGCAAATGCGTCGGCCTCACGCCATTTCTCACCATACTGATCGTATTTCTTACGCTTCTCAGGGTCGGATATGACGTCGTAGGCTTCATTCAGGGCTTGGAACTTAGCCTTGGCTTTAGGGTCGTTCGGATGCAAGTCTGGATGAAACAGTTTTGCACGTTTACGATAGGCTTCACGCACTTGGTCTTGAGGTATGTTGCGGTCAACTCCAAGAATCTTATAGTAGTCAATAAATGCCATAATGAAATTCTCCTTTCTTTTATATACCATAAGGCAAAATCCATGCCACGACCAGATGTCCCTGATGTTATTTGAACAGGCTGCGGAAGCCTGTTGGTATAGGCGTTGAGAAGTCCATACGTTCGCCTGTCACTGGATGAGTGAAGCACAGCATATAGGCATGCAGGCAAAGTCGATGTAACGGGTCGTCGCCATTGCCATACTTAATGTCGCCGCAGACGGGATGGCCCATATCGGCAGAATGTACGCGTATCTGGTTCTTGCGTCCTGTTTCAAGCTTATATTCCACAAGCGTGTGCTCGGTAGTGCGGTTGAGAACATGATAGTGTGTCACAGCATATTTACCTCCGTTGTCTACTTGTGACGAGTAGGTGATGTAAGCCTTGCTGTCTTTCAACCAGTTGGCTATAGTGCCGTTATCATCCTTCATCTCGCCACTAGTCACAGCTACGTAGCGGCGGTCGTAGACAATCTGGTGCCAGTTGTGCTCGAGAATCTGCTCGGTATCAATGTCCTTGGCGTAAATCATAAGTCCGGAGGTGTCGCGATCAAGACGATGCACTACGTGGGCACGACACTTCTGATGTGACTTGGCAAAATAGTCGTCGAGTACCGACTTCACGTTCAAAGAAGAGTGTCCTGCTGCCATCGACAGAATTCCTATGTTCTTTTCTACTACGACAATCCAACGGTCTTCGTAGACAATCTTGACAAATTTGTTTTTGAAATCGCTATTACGTTTGTGGCGGCTCACGCTAATGGTGTCGCCAGCCTTAAGAGGCGTGTCGAATTGTGTTACAACCTTGCCGTTGATTCTTATACCATGTCCTTGCAGTATGGCCTTGGTCTTAGAGCGGCTTTCGCCAATGGTTTTGAGCAGATACTCAAGTAGGGGAGCCGGCTGAGTGCCGTTGAATGTGTACAAAGTGCAGTCAGAGTTGTTTCTTTGTACATTTGAACTATTTCGTGTGTTGAAGTTTTTTGATGCCATAGACATATTTGAATTATATTTTGCAAAGGTACATATTTTTGTTGGCAACTTGACATTAAGAGCAAAACTTCATATGCGAAAATCTGTTAATTATAGTCGGCTTTCTGAGTATGGTGGCTTTACAATATATAAATTCGATTTGTCTGTACGGAAAAAAATGAGTAACTTTGCACGCAAATACTTGGTTATTTACTAAAATTCAATTAATTACAAATAATAGTCAATGATAACAGTTAGCAATCTCGCGATACAGTTCGGAAAGAGAGTATTATACAAGGATGTTAATCTGAAATTTACAGCAGGTAATATTTATGGTGTTATTGGTGCCAATGGTGCCGGCAAGTCTACACTTCTGCGCGCAATAAGCGGTGACCTGGAGCCAAACAAGGGTTCGGTTGAACTCGGCCCGGGAGAGCGTCTTTCGGTGCTTGAGCAGGACCACTTCAAATTTGACGAATATCGTGTTCTCGATACTGTTCTTATGGGTCATGAACCTCTTTGGAACAATATGAAGGAGCGTGAGGCTCTTTATTCTAAATTGGAAATGACTGAAGATGACGGCAACCGTGCGGCTGACCTTGAGCTCAAGTTCGCCGAAATGGATGGTTGGGAGGCTGAGAGCAACGCTGCACAGATGCTTTCGAATCTTGGTATCCCGGAGGCATTGCACGAGAAGCAGATGAGCGAACTCTCAAACAACGAGAAGGTACGTGTCATGCTTGCAAAGGCTCTCTTTGGCAATCCTGACAACCTCTTGCTTGATGAGCCTACCAACGACCTTGACCTCGACACCGTACAGTGGCTTGAGGAGTATCTCAGCAATGTGGAGCAGACCGTGCTTGTAGTTAGTCACGACCGTCACTTCCTTGATGCTGTAAGTACTCAGACTGTTGATATCGATTTCGGTAAGGTTACTGTATTTGCCGGTAACTATTCGTTCTGGTATGAGAGTTCGCAGTTGGCATTGCGTCAGCAGCAGAACCAGCGCCAGAAGGCTGAGGAAAAGCGTAAGGAGCTTGAGGAGTTCATTCGCCGATTCTCTGCCAATGTGGCAAAGAGTAAGCAGACCACTTCGCGTAAGAAGATGCTTGAGAAGCTCAATGTTGAGGAGATTCGTCCGTCAAGCCGTAAATATCCTGGCATCATCTTCCAGATGGAGCGCGAGCCAGGCAATCAAATTCTTGAGGTAGAAGGACTTAAGGCTGTTGACGAGGATGGAACTGTATTGTTCGATAATGTTAACTTCAACATCGAGAAGGGAGAGAAGGTAGTGTTCCTTAGCCATAATCCTAAGGCTATGACAGCTCTCTTTGAGATAATAAACGGCAATCGTGAAGCTGCTGCCGGCACATTCAAGTGGGGTGTGACAATAACAACTGCCTACCTGCCACTTGACAATACCGAATTCTTCAAGAGCGACAAGAACCTCGTAGACTGGCTCTCGCAGTACGGTCCGGGCAATGAGGTTGTGATGAAGGGATTCCTTGGACGTATGCTCTTCTCTGGCGAAGATGTGCTCAAGAAGGTGAACGTACTCTCGGGAGGCGAGCGTATGAGATGTATGATAGCACGCATGCAGCTGAATAATGCCAACTGTCTGATTCTGGATACTCCTACCAACCACTTGGACTTGGAGAGTATCCAGGCTTTCAACAACAACCTCGTAGGATTCAAGGGGAATATTCTTTTCTCAAGCCACGACCACGAGTTTATTCAGACTGTTGCTAACCGCATAATCGAGCTTACACCGAATGGTACAATCGATAAGCTTATGGATTATGACGATTATATATACAGCGAAGACATCAAGGCTCTGAAGGCACAGATGTATAATAAGTAATGTATAGTAATATAGTGTGTCGTAGACATGCTGATATGTGAAATATAATACGAGTAGGCAACTTTATGCAGACGTATAATTAATGTGACAGTCTGTATCTTTGTCTACTCGTATGTTTTTCTGTGCATATGTTTTAATTTGGCAAGGATTTTGTAGTGTACTTTAGAAAAACGTATTTTACTAAGAACAAAAGCGAAATGAAAAATAACGATAAAACAGAAGAGAAAGACATTGAAGTTAAGGACGGAAATGTAGAAGCCACAGTAACTGAAGGTGCCAATGAGGCAGAAACAACCGACCGTAACGAGGAAATTACAGAAGAAAATAGTGACGTGAATGCCAAACTTGAGGCAGCCGAAAAAGAGATTGAACAATTGCGCGATCGCTATTTGCGTACAGCAGCCGAGTTTGACAACTACAAGAAGCGTACACTTAAGGAGAAAGCAGAATTGCTGCTTAACGGAAGTGAGAAGACTGTTTGTGCTGTTCTTCCAGTATTGGACGATTTCGAGCGTGCACTTGCTACCGATACCGACGACGCTCAGGCTGTTAAGGATGGCATGCAGCTTATATTCAATAAGTTCAAGAAGGTTCTTGAGTCAATCGGCGTGAAGAAAATTGAAACCGAAGGACAGGACTTCAACGTTGACTATCATGAGGCTGTAGCTATGGTTCCTGGCATGGGCGACGACAATAAGGGCAAGGTTATAGATTGTCTACAGACAGGCTATAAGCTTAATGATAAAGTGATACGACACGCCAAGGTTGCTGTTGGACAGTAAGTAGTAAACAATCTTCAATATTAATGCAATGGCAAAAAGAGACTATTACGAAGTACTTGGTGTTAGCAAGACTGCCACAGACGACGAGATAAAGAAGGCTTACCGCAAAATAGCCATAAAGTATCATCCTGACAAAAATCCTGGCGACAAAGAGGCTGAGGAGAAATTCAAGGAGGCTGCAGAGGCTTATGATGTGCTGCATGATGCAAACAAACGTCAGCAGTATGACCAGTTCGGCTTTGACGCTCCCGGTGGTGGTAGCGGCTTTGGAGGCTTCGGCGGAGGCGGTAGCTTCTCTATGGATGACATCTTCTCTATGTTCGGTGATGTGTTTGGTGGACATGGAGGTGGTTTTGGCGGATTTGAAGGCTTTGGTGGAGGCGGACAAAGGCAGAAACCTCAATATCGTGGAGCTGATTTGCGCATAAAGGTTAATCTAACGCTTCAGGAAATCGCAACAGGCGTTACTAAAAAATTCAAAGTCAAGAAATATGTGCAATGCCAGCATTGCCATGGTACAGGAGCCGAAGGCGGAAGCGGCAGCGAGACTTGTCCTACATGTCATGGTAGCGGCGTTGTGACACGTACAGTCAGAACAATGCTTGGTATGATGCAAACCCAGTCGGAATGTCCTACATGTAATGGTGAAGGTACAATCATCAAGAACAAATGTAAGGAATGTGGCGGTAGCGGCATCGTAAAGGGGGAGGAAGTTGTCGAGATAAAGATTCCTGCAGGCGTTGCTGAGGGTATGGTAGTGAATGTTCCTGGCAAGGGAAATGCCGGTCAGCACAATGGCGTAAACGGCAATATACAAGTGTATATTACTGAAGAGCCTAACGACACTTTCGTTCGTGATGGCAATGACGTGATTTACAATCTCCTTCTTGACTTCCCGACAGCGGTTCTTGGTGGAACTGTAGAAGTACCGACTATTGACGGAGGTAAGGTGAAGATAAAGATTGAAGCCGGAACACAGCCTGGCAAGACGCTACGCTTACGTGGCAAGGGCTTGCCATCGGTACAGGGATATGGTAATGGTACTGGCGACTTGGTTGTTAACATCAGCGTGTACATTCCTAAGGAACTCTCGTCAAGCGAGAAGAAGACTATTGAATCCTTTCGCGACAGCGACAACTTCAAGGGTGACAAAGAGACAAAGAAGTCTATTTTTGACCGTTTCAAGAATTACTTTAACTAAATCATCATAAAAACGGATGTGCCAAATGCGATTGGGCTATGCTCCAGTTGACTTATGGCGCATCCTTTTTTGTATCTATAAATAAAGAAACACAATGGATTACAAGCAAACGATTGAATATCTCTTCAACTCAACTCCTGTATTTGAGAAGGTGGGAGCTTCGGCTTACAAGGAAGGATTGTTCAATACTTTGGCTTTGGATGAGCATTTCGGACATCCTCATAGAAATTTTAAGTCAATACATATTGCCGGAACCAATGGCAAGGGTTCGTGCTCGCATACGCTTGCAGCCATTCTGCAGTTGGCTGGATACAAGGTTGGACTTTACACATCGCCACATCTTGTGGATTTTCGTGAGCGCATACGTGTCAATGGGGTATGTATAGACGAGCAATACGTAATAGATTTCGTAGAGAATGAGCGTGATTTCTTCGAACCTCTGCATCCTTCATTCTTCGAACTGACAACGGCTCTGGCATTCAAGTATTTTGCCGAACAGAAGGTGGATATCGCCATTATAGAAGTAGGCTTGGGTGGACGCCTCGATTGTACCAATATTATCACGCCTGTAGTGTCGGTCATTACCAATATAAGCTTGGACCATACCATGTTCTTGGGCGATACGCTGGCTAAGATTGCCACGGAGAAAGCAGGAATAATCAAGCAGGACGTGCCGGTGGTTATAGGTGAGGTAAACGATGAAACTCGTCCGGTATTTGAACGTGTTGCCCGTGAGCACAATGCCCCAATAGTATTTGCAGAAGACTCTTCAGATATTGTTTCAGAAATGGTTGATGGGTTAAGCGGAATAGACTATGTTACAACAGATTATGGAAGCTTTAAAGGCGCATTGGGAGGCTCATATCAAGTAAAGAATGCCAACACCGTACTACACATTGTAGATTTGCTTCGAAGTAGTAATATGGGCATTTCCACGTCTAGTGTTCAAGAGGGATTTGCTAAGGTGTGTACTCTGACCGGACTTATGGGACGATGGCAGACAGTGCGTCGTCAGCCGTTGGTAGTATGTGACACTGGACATAACGAAGGAGGATGGCTGTATTTGGGTAAGCAGATTCTGCAGCCTGAATGCAAGACTCGTCGTATCGTCTTCGGAATGGTAGACGACAAGGATATCGATCATGTGATGAACCATTTGCCTAAGGATGCTGTCTACTACTTCACCAGAGCTACGACGCATAGGGCAATACCAGAGACTAAGGTGCAGGAATATGGCAGACAGCATAATCTACATGGTAACAGCTATGGCAGTATTGCTGAAGCGTATGAGGCAGCCTTTTTGGATGCAGCCCCTCAGGATTTTATTTTCGTAGGAGGCAGCAGCTATGTTGTTGCTGACTTTTTGGAACACTTGCGGCAATCCAAGTAAGATAGGAGTCTTGACTTGTTTCGTTACTATATAGGAATGTTTTTTTGTTTCCTCGCGTAGTCGTAATATTTTTCTCACGAGGAAACAAAACTTTCCTGCCGAATCATTCTTTCTTTTGAACCTATGGAAGTTTTTATTTCTTGCCTATGAAGTTTCTATTTCTCGTCTAATAAGTTATGGCATATTGTTTATGAAGTTGTATTTTTGTAGTTTTGCAATTTTACTTCTTTACACTTCTGTCATATAATAACCACGAAGAGTAACAATTAATTGTTTTTAACGAACGTTTGTTGACTTTTTTGTCCCTTTCCCTTGGGCAATACGTTTTTTTTTGGTTACTTTGCATCAACGTTAACAAACTAAAAACTTGAATTATGAATAACACAACAGAGACAGAAAACATCTGTGGTCTGAAAAGATGTGACTTTCAGACTACTATCGGCGGTAAGCAAACTGATCTTTATATACTCAAGAACAGTCAGGGCAATGAAGTTGCTATAACCAACTATGGTGGAGCAATCGTTGCTATCATGGTGCCAGATAAGAATGGAAAACACGCCAATGTTATCCAGGGGCATGACAACATTCATGATGTCATCAATTCGCCCGAGCCTTATCTTTCAACACTTGTTGGACGCTACGGCAACAGAATCTGCAAGGGGCAGTTCCAACTCAACGGCAAGGTATATCATCTTCCCATCAACAATGGACCTAACTGCCTGCATGGTGGCAAGAAAGGCTACAATGCCAAGGTATGGGAAGCATTGCAGATGAATGCCCAGACATTGGTGCTGAAATACACAAGCCCCTATGGTGAAGAAGGCTTCTCGGGAGAGGTAAAGGTGACTGTAGAATATTCGTTCACAGATGACAACGAACTTGTAATAGAATATATGGCCAAGACAAACAAGAAGACCGTGATAAACCTTACAAGCCATGGATTCTTCTCGCTTGCCGGCATAGCTGACCCGACACCTGCTATCGACAATCTCGAGTGCGAGATCAATGCAGACTTCTATTTGCCAATCGATAATACCTCAATACCTACAGGCGAAATCCGTATGGTGAAAGGAACACCATTTGATTTCCGTTCACCGAAACCAGTAGACCAGGATATTGATGCTGACGATGAGCAGATAAAGAATGGCGCAGGCTACGACCACTGCTTTGTACTTAACAAGGCAGAAGAAGGAGAACTTAGCTTTGCCGCAAGAATCAAGGAGCCAGTGAGTGGCCGAACAATGGAAGTATATACAACCGAACCCGGAGTGCAGGTTTATACAGACAACTGGGCAGACGGCTACAAGGGACAGAACGGAGCAACATTCCCGCGTCGCAGTGCTATCTGCTTTGAGGCACAGCACTTTCCCGACAGTCCCAATCGTCCTTATTTCCCGTCTGTAGTACTAAATCCAGGTGAACAGTACACACAGAAGACAGTTTATAAGTTTGGAGTTTCTTTATAACATTAATCTAAATAAATCATAACATAACTAAAACAACAAACAAAAACAATGGAAAATTCCAAGAAAAAACAGGGCAGTATTATTGCTATTATGGCAATGATATTTCTTTTTGCTATGATTGCCTTTGTAACAAATCTCTGTTCGCCAATGGCTATCATATTGAAAAATGCTTTCCAGGTGCCTGAGAGCTTGGCACAGGTAGGCAACTATGGTAACTTTGGTGCTTACTTACTTATGGGTATTCCTGCAGGTCTACTTATCGACAAGTTTGGTTACAAGAAGACAGCTCTTGCTGCTCTCGTAGTAGGTGTTATCGGTCTGCTTATCCAGTGGGTCAGCGGTTCAATGGGCTTTGTTGTTTACCTTATAGGTGCTTTCATCTCAGGTCTTTGCATGTGTATGCTTAATACAGTAGTAAACCCGATGCTTAACCTTCTCGGTGGTGGCGGTAGTACAGGTAACCAGCTTATCCAGATTGGTGGTGTATTCAACTCAGCTGCTGCTGTATGTGTATACATGCTTATGGGTAGCCTTATCGGCGACGCATCGAAGGCTAAGGTGGCAGATGCAGCTCCTGCACTTTTCATCGCTCTTGCCATCTTCATCTTTGCTCTTGTGGTAATCTTCTTCACCAAGATTCAGGAGCCTCAGCATGCATCAAGTAATACTGTAAAGGATGTGAACGACAAGTACAGCTGCTATTCATTCCGTCACTTCAAGTTGGGTATGCTTGCTATTGCTGTATATGGTGCAGTAGAGGTTGGTCCTCCTACTTATATACTCGGATATCTTACTTCTGCTAAGGACGCTGTAAATCCAGGTATGGGTATGGATGCTGGCTATTGTGGTACTCTTGCTGCTGTTTACTTTATCTTTATGCTCATCGGCCGTTTCGTTGGTGGTGTAATAGGTGGTAAGGTTTCGCCTAAGGCTATGATTGCTTCAGTAAGTTTTGTAGCTATGGTTCTCGTTGCTGTGGGTATGGTTCTTCCTACATCTATGACAGTTAAGTGTCCTGGTATTGACTATACAACTATGAGCTTTGTATGGGGTGAGGTTCCGGCAGGCATCTTCGCATTCCTTCTCATCGGTTTGTGTGCTTCAGTAATGTGGGGTGGCATCTTCAACCTTGCAACAGAGGGTCTTGGCAAGTACACAGCAAAGGCTTCTGGCGCATTCATGATGATGGTTGTAGGTTTTGCTGTAATGATCGGTCTTCAGGCTAAGGTTATTGACTTTACTCACAGCTATATCACCAGCTTCATCGTGGTATTGCTTAGTGCAGCATACATCTTCTATTTCGCACTTTGGGGCTCAAAGAACGTAAATACAGACATTCCTGTAGAATAAATATAAAATGGGCTTGCGTTTCGAGGCATTCGTCTTGATGGCAGGTCCATTTTTTAATCTAAATATTAACTAAAAACACTATTGATTATGGATATTGAATTTGTAAGAAGCCGCTTTATCAAGCATTTCGATGGTAAGACTGGAAATATTTATCAGTCACCAGGTCGTATAAACCTCATTGGTGAGCACACTGACTATAATGGTGGTTTTGTATTCCCTGGTGCAGTAGATAAGGGCATTATGGCCGAGCTTCGTCCGAATGGTTCAAATACAATTATGTGTTATTCTATCGACCTTAAGGACCGTGTAGAGTTCAAGGTAGACGATCCTAAAGGACCGCGTGCAAGCTGGGCTCGCTACATTTATGGTATTGTGCAGGAAATGCGCAAGCTTGGTGTAGATGTAAAGGGCTTCAACACAGCATTTGCCGGTGATGTGCCTCTGGGTGCCGGTATGTCTTCATCGGCTGCACTTGAAAGCTGCTTCGCATTTGCATTGAACGACTTGTTTGGTGATAATAAGGTGAGCAAGTGGGATCTGGCTCTTGCAGGTCAGGCTACAGAGCACAATTATTGTGGTGTTAACTGCGGTATCATGGACCAGTTTGCAAGTGTATTCGGCAAAGAGGGTTGCCTCATGCGTCTCGACTGCAACAGCCGTGAGTTTGAATACTTCCCGTTCCGTCCGGTAGGCTACAAGCTCGTATTGCTCAACTCATGTGTTAAGCATGAACTTGCTGGTTCGCCTTATAACGACCGCCGTAACTCTTGCGAGAATGTTGTAAAGCACATTGCTGCAAAGCATCCTGAGGCTAAGTTCGATACTCTGCGTGACTGCACATGGGAACAGCTTGAGGAGGTTAAGGCAGAAGTAGGTGAGGAAGATTACAAGCGCGCTCATTTCGTACTCGGCGAGAAGGACCGTGTACTTGCTGTCTGCGATGCACTCAACGCTGGCGACTATGAGACTGTAGGCAAGAAGATGTATGAGACTCATGAGGGTCTGAGTAAGGAGTATGAGGTTTCTTGTGAGGAACTCGACTTCCTCAACGACATTGCCAAGGAAAACGGCGTAACAGGTAGCCGTATCATGGGCGGTGGCTTCGGTGGCTGCACCATCAACCTCGTTAAAGAGGAACTTTACGATCAGTTCATTGCTGACGCCAAGGCTAAGTATTCTGCCAAGTATGGCAAGGAGCCTAAGGTGATTGACGTTGTTATCAGCGACGGTTCACACAAGGTTTGCTAATCAGCCAAAGAGGTCGAGCGACCTCAATGACTAAACCATATTTATCCCTCTGTTTGCCTTATGGGCAAATAGGGGGATTTTTATATTGTTTGTTTTCAAATCTTTTATTTGCCAAATTCAATGATTTTCTGTAATTTTGTAAATATATTTGACTAAGAACAAACTATAGGATTTTCACGTGTTCAAACGCATAATAAATATAACGATATGGACCTTGATTGGTCTTTACGCTTCTGTAATTGTCATGCTGCACATACCCTTTGTACAGACGTACATTGGAAAATGTGTAGCTGATGCCCTATGCGACAAATTCGGCACTCGTGTGAGTGTCGGCAGGGTAGACCTCGGTTTTGTCAACCGAATTATCATTGACGATTCCCAGATGCAGGATCAGCAAGGTAAGCAGATGCTGCGTGTATCGCGAATATCGGTGAAAATAAATCTCCTGGCACTTACCAAGGGACAGATTGACATTACGTCAGCACAGTTCTTCGGTTTGCATGCGAATCTATATAAGGTAACGGCAGAATCAAAGCCCAATTTCCAATTTGTAGTGGATTCGCTTGCATCAAAGGATACTACCAAGCGGAAGACTCCGCTCGACTTGCAAATCAACTCGCTTATAATTCGCAATGGTGCTGTGCGCTATCGTGTGCTTTCGCATGCCAGCAATTTGCATAAGTTCTCGCCCGACAACATTGATGCCCGTAATATCAGCGCGCATATTATAGTAAACCGCATAACCGACGACTCGCTCAATGTGAAGGTGAAGCGCATTGCGTTTGACGAACGATGCGGATTCAGATTGAAGTCGCTTTCGTTGCATGCTGTATATGGTCATACGGGAGCAAGCGTAAACAATTTCAGACTTGAGCTACCGTCTACAATCGTTCAATCGAAGGACATTACATGCTCTTATAGCATGAAGAACGGCAAGATAGAGATGCCTACCGTGCAATTCAAGGGTAGCATAAATGCTCCAAGCATCAGTCTTGCAGACTTCGCTGGCTTTGTGCCGAAACTTTCAGATATTAAACAACGCATGATGCTCGCAGCTAATTTCTATGGTACGGGCTCTTCGTTAAATGTGACACGATTGGAACTCAGTACAGAAAATGGCGATTTGCATCTGTTGGCTGATTGTGGAATAAAGAACTATCCTGCTGATGCTGCCTGGTATGCTAATGTAAACAGATTTGCTGCAAATCATGCTGCCATAGCTTCTTTCGTGTCTATCGCAACTGGTAAGGAAGTTCCAGTTATACTTACACGTATAGGCGATGTCACAATGACTGGTTTTGTAGGAGGTGGAAGTAATAAGTTGGCTGCTAACGCTCGTGTTTCTACTTCGCTCGGCAGTATAAGGCTAGCCGTAGACAAGCGCAAGAATAATATTACGGGGCATATTGAAACTGTAGACTTTAATGTTGGCAAACTGGCTGATGACAACAAATTCGGTCATCTCTCAGCCAATCTCAACTTACATGGGCAGTCGGAAGACAATATTGCTGCTACTGGTCGTGTCTATAACTTTGACTATAACGGATATAAATATCATGACATCAACATTGATACTTCCTATCGCCACAGGGTAGTAGATGGAAGAATAGATATTTACGATCCTAATGCGCAAATTTCGGCTTCAGGATTGCTGAATATTGCAGGAAAGACTCCGTTGTTGAAGGCTAATGTTGCTGTAGGCCGTTTTGCTCCTAATGCGTTGCATCTGACACCGAAGTGGCAGTCGACAGCATTTGCTGCAAATATTGCCTGCGACATAAAGGGCAACAGCGTTAATGATGCTGACGGAACCGTGGAGATAAGTGACTTCTCTATGCTGTCGTCGCAAAGTGAGTATGGATTGCGCAATGTAACTGTAAAGACGGGATTTGAGGGCGAGAATCACTATCTCAACCTTGACAGCGACTTTGGGCAGGTGAACATTATCGGGCACTTCAATTATAATACTATTGCTCGCAGCGTATTGAATATGTTGGCTGCCAAGTTGCCAACAATTCCCGGACTGACACGCCAGCAACAGAAGGTATACAATGATTTTACAATAAATGCTTCCATATCAAACACTGATTGGATGAAGCATCTGCTCGGCATTCCGCTTGAAATATATCGCCCGCTTAACATCAGCGGTGAGCTGAACGACAAGCAAGAGAAGATTGACCTGTGGTGTGACGTGCCATCGTTTGCATACGACGGCAACCGTTTCAGTGATGCTTTTATTAACATCGAGTCGCCGAGTGACACCCTAAAGGCTGATATACGTATTAAGCAACTTTCTGATAAAGGCAAATATATGGCTCTGCAACTTAGCGCAAGTGCTTCAGACAACCATCTGAATACGTCACTCAGTTTCGGCAACAATGAACGTCACCCGCTTAAGGGAGTTATAAATGCCAGTACAGTATTCGCCAAGAACGATGATGGTGTGTCGACTGCTTATGTAGATGTTCTGCCTTCGCGTGCCACTATTGGCGACACAACGTGGCATGTAGCTCCGTCTACTATAGTGTATAGCAAGAACCATTTGGAGGTGAACAACTTCTCTATAAGCCATGACAATCAGAAACTAGCGATTGATGGAGCAGCGACGAAGAGCTATGAAGATTCATTGCTTGTAACGCTCAATGACATAGATGTGAGCTATGTACTTAATCTTGTCAACTTTCATTCGGTCGACTTCTTCGGTATGGCTTCGGGTAATGCCCGTGTGGCAGGAGTGTTCAGCGGCAAACCTCAGTTGGCTGCCAACCTTAAGGTCAAAGAGTTTAAGTTTGAATCAGGACGTATGGGTACGCTGTTTGCCAATGTAGACTACGACTTTGACGAGGGACGCATCAATATAGATGCTGTGGCACAGGACGAAGACGGCCGTCATACAGATATAAACGGCTATGTATCGCCCAAGCACAACTACATCGACCTTGGCATTGACGCACATCGCACACGTGCTGAATTTATGGAAAGTTTCTGCGGCTCGTTTATGGACAACGTTGATGCCGACATAAATGGCAAGGTGAACGTTGTAGGACCTCTGAGTAACATCAACCTTGTAGGAAAGGCTGCTGTGAACGGTTCTATGCGTATGACAGCCCTCAATACCACATACTGGCTACGTGGCGACTCTGTGACTTTCATTCCTGATGAGATAATATTCAATGGCAATTCAATATACGACCATAACGGCAACACCGGCATACTTACCGGAAGCCTTCACCATCAGCACCTTACCAACCTGTCGTACGACCTTAATATAAAAGCGCGGAATCTTCTGGCTTATGATACTAAGACATTCGGCGACAATACCTTCTATGGTACAGCTTATATTACTGGCGACTGTAGCATTAAGGGCAGGAGCGGTGAAGTGGTAATAGATGTAGAAGGCACGCTTGAGAAGAACAGTATATTGGTGTACAATGTTAGCGATCAAGGGTCTATCGGGTCTAATGATTTTGTCAAATGGAGCAAGAAGAACAATGTTGTTTCCGACTCCTCTTATGTAGCAAATGATGAGAAGAAGACGGAAACGGATGATATCTCTACCAACATTCTCTGAACTTCATTATCAACTGCAATCCTGACGTAACCTTGAAGTTGCTGATGGACCAGCAGACCGGCGACTACATTACACTCAATGGTGACGGAATGCTCAGAGCCTCGTATTTCAATAAGGGCGCATTCCAGATGTTTGGCAACTATACTGTCGACCATGGCGTGTATAAGCTGACAATTCAGAATATTCTGAAGAAAGACTTCGACTTTGTCAAGGGAGGCACCATAGCGTTTGGCGGTGATCCGTACAACGCTGTGCTCGACCTTAAGGCACAGTATGTGTTGAACAGCGTGAGCCTTGCCGACCTTAATATAGGCAGGTCGTTCACTAACAATAATGTTCGTGTCAACTGTGTGATGAACATAACGGGCAATCCATATGCACCTAAGGTGGACTTTGATCTTGACATGCCGTCGCTTAGCAATGATGTGAAGCAGATGGTGTATAGTCTGCTCAATGCTGAGGAGGAGAAGAAGCAACAGGTGTTGTATCTGCTTGCCGTAGGACGCTTCTATGCTCAGAACAACAACAATGCTGATGGCAGTACGCCGCAGTACAGCCAGACTTCGCTTGCAATGCAGAGTTTCCTTAGCGGTACTATAAGTCAGCAGATAAATACCGTATTGAGCAATGTGATTAATAACAACAACTGGAATTTCGGTGCCAATATTTCTACTGGAACTGAGGGCTTCAATAATGCTGAATACGAAGGATTGCTTTCGGGTCGTCTGCTTAACAACCGTCTGCTCATAAACGGTCAGTTCGGCTATCGTGACAACGATAATGCCACAACCAGTTTCATTGGCGACTTCGACATCAAGTATCTGCTCTTCCCCAATGGCAACCTTGCCATTAATGTCTACAACAAGACAAATGACCGCTACTTCACGCGCAACAGCCTTAATACTCAAGGCTTGGGTATAATAATGAAGAAAGACTTCAAGCGTATCTCTGACTTGTTCTTCTGGAGAAAGCGCAATAGTAGGACAAAGGAGGCGAAATAACGATGTCAGGATAGTGATATAAAGATATTTTGCGTGTCTTGAAATGGTCGTATCATGGCATGATACGAAGGTTTTCGGCTTGCAGCTCATATACAAACAATAAAGCCCTGGATGATTTAAATCCAGGGCTTTATTATATTCTGTAGTATTGATGATGGAACTATTTGGTTTCAATCTCTTCCTTCATATCAATAAACTGTCGCTTGCTGTCGTAGAATTCATACTGCAGGAAAGCGAGTTTCTGTGAAGGAACAATGTGAACACCAAGACCATATCTTAGCTGCCATTTTCTTTTTAGCGACCATATTCCCTTGTTGATGTATGCCGCTACATAGGGATGAACGTGCAGATAGAATGTCTTAACTCCAATCTTCTTGACAAGTCTGTCAATCTTACTCTCAAGCTGATCTGTAAAAATAATGCTCGACTTAATCTTTCCTTTTCCGAAACATGTGGGGCAGACCTCCTCTACATTTACATCCATTGCTGGACGTACACGCTGGCGTGTAATCTGCATCAAGCCGAATTTGCTTAATGGCAAAATGTTGTGGCGAGCTCTGTCTTTCTGCATATTCTTGCACATGCGTTCGTAGAGAAGTTGACGGTCTTCAGCCAGATTCATGTCGATGAAGTCGACAACGATAATGCCTCCCATGTCACGCAATCGCAACTGTCTTGCCAATTCGTCGGCAGCACCAAGGTTCACATCAAGAGCATTGGCTTCTTGACCGTTGTCAGAGTGTGATCGGTTGCCACTATTTACATCGACAACGTGCAGGGCTTCTGTATGTTCTATAATCAAATAAGCGCCATGTTTATAGTTAACTGTCTTACCAAAGCTTGACTTAATCTGTTTAGTAACATTAAAATTATCGAAGATAGGAACTGTGCCTGTATATAATTTCACTATGTTGGCTTTCTCAGGGGCGATGAGTGATACATAGTGTTTTACTTCATGAAAAACATCCTCGTCATTGACGTAAATGTTTTCGTATGTGGGGTTGAATAAGTCGCGTAGCATTGCTACGGCGCGTCCGGTCTCTTCGAATATCAGTTGTGGTCGCTTCTGTGTTTTCTGCACCTTTATGAGTGCGTCCTCCCACCGCTTGGTGAGTATTTTTAATTCTGCGTCAAGTTCAGCAACACGCTTTCCTTCAGCAACTGTGCGTACAATTACTCCGCAATTTTTTGGTTTTATGCTGTTGATGAGTTGTTTTAGACGTGCGCGCTCTTCACCGCTTTTAATTTTTGATGATACAGAAACCTTGTCGCCGAATGGCATAAGTACAAGATAACGACCTGCGAAACTGAGTTCACCAGTCAAACGTGGTCCTTTGGTGGATATCGGTTCTTTAACGATTTGGACCAAAACCTCTTCACCAACATTTAATGTGTTTTGTACACTTCCTTCTTTTTTAAGATCTGGAAGTCGTGTGGCTTTGGCAAAAGGATAGAGTTTTTTTCGGTCGCTCTGTACTTGCTTGAGATATTTCTCGTAAGAATTGAATTGATTGCCTAAATCAAGATAATGGAGAAAAGCGTCACGTTCGTAACCTACGTCCACGAAACTGGCATTCAGTCCGGGCATTAGTTTCTTAACTTTTGCAATATAAATGTTACCAACAGAGAAAGAGGCAGAGCGTGGTTCTGTCTGATATTCCACAAGTCGCTTGTCTTCAAGCAGTGCTATAGATATCTCTTTCTGTTGGACGTCAATTACAACTTCGCTAGTCATTTCTCTTTTTGTTTATAATTTAGGTAACAATACTATAAAACTTGGGGGGCGCGCCAAAGCCACTGCGTATGCATTGTGATTGACGCGCCCCCATTTTCTGGAACTGACCCTTTATGGGCAGGCTTGTTTACTTGCTCTTATGTCTGTTCTTACGTAATCTTTTTTTACGTTTGTGAGTAGCCATCTTGTGTCCCTTTTTTTTCTTTCCGTTTGGCATAGCTTTAAATTTTTATTGTTAATATATTATTTTGAATAATGTTTATTCTTATTCCATTGTTGCTTTCTTCATCTCCTCAATAAAGCACTTGGCTGGTTTGAAGCTTGGCTGGTCATGTGCGCCAATTTTCATAGTTGTCTTCTTCAATATATTGCGAGCTGTTTTTGCAGCACGATGCTTAACGATAAAACTTCCAAATCCACGCAGGTAAACATTCTCCTTGTTTGACAACAAGCTGTCCTTAATGTTCTCCATGAAACTTTCTACGACAACTGAGACGTCTTTCTTTTGTAATCCCGTGCTTTCAGCAATTTTGTTAATGATATCTGCTTTAGTCATTTGAATGTATATATATTTATTCTACTTATAATCAAGCCCTTTTACTCTAAGGACGTGCAAAGATACGAGTTTTTCGTGTGATATGAAAATTTATTGCCTACTTTTTTGCCATCGAACGCTATATTCATTGTCAGAACTCATTTGTTTTCATGTCATTAACCAAATAAGGTAGTGGTTATAGGTTTTATATAGCGCTTGAAGACAGCTGTTTTCTTGCCGTGAGATAAAACGCTAGGCTCACCATTGTGCCTGTAGCTACCCATGATACGGGATAAACAAGCATTATCGTGTTGAAGCTAGTCCATACAGGGCATACTGCGTATACCCATATGATGCGAAGCAGACAGGTTCCAAACACAGTTAGTATTGTCGGTTGCATCGACTTGCCCATACCACGCAAAGCAGAGGCTGATATTTCATAGCTACTGGCTATAAATTGGCAAGCCAATACTATCTCCATGCGGATTTTTCCGTAAACCTGCACGTTGGCATCATTACTGAAGAATGACAGGAAGAATTTGTGCTGCCAGGTAAATATTCCATTTAGGGCGCCACAGCACAACAAGCTCATTCCCATGCATATCCAGAATATGCGTTTCACGCGCTCTTTGTTTCCTGCTCCAAAGTTCTGTCCGATGAATGTTATTGCGGCTCCATTGAATGCACATATCACGAAATAGCAATAGTATTCGAAATTTAATGCTGCTGCTGACCCTGCAATGGCATCGGCACCATGGCTGTTTATTGCAGATTGTAGCAACACGTTTGATATGGAGAACACCATACCTTGCAGTCCGGCAGGAATGCCTATTATCAGCATTCTTCTCAGTTCGGTCCAGTGTAATTTAGCTTCTTTAATGTGTATTCTGTATGGCTCGTTCTCCTTTTGCAGCAGAAGTATGATTAGCAGGGCGCTTATTGCATTTGCAATGCCCGTAGCTATGGCTACACCTTCCACGCCCATTTTCAAAACTATTACAAAGAAAAGATTTAGCATGGCATTGGCTACTCCTGCTACTACAAGAATGTACAAGGGGCGTCTGGTATCACCCATGCTGCGCAGGATTGCTGCTCCGAAATTAAAAATTAGAAAGAAAGGGATGCTTAGGAAATAGATCTGTAGATAGCTGATGGCCATTGGAAGCACGTCGTCAGGAGTGCCCATTAGTGTGAGTATGGGTCTAGCTGTTGCAATTCCAATGACCATCAAAATGATTCCGCTCAACACCGACACCATCTCGATAGTCCTGATTGACTCTCGTATGCCGTCGGCATCGTTTTGACCGATGTGGTTGGATATTATCACATTGGCTCCCATAGACACGCCAAGAAATAGATTGATGAGCAGGCTTATTACCGGACCGTTGCTTCCTACTGCAGCTAAAGCCTGCTTGCTAGCAAAGTGTCCGACAACAGCCACGTCAACCGAGTTAAAAATCTGCTGCAGGACGCTGCTTGCTGCAAGTGGTAGCGAGAACATCAGTATCTTCATGAACAGCGGTCCGTGAAGCATGTCTATTTCATTGGATTTAGCCATCTTTTTGCAATTTATCCATATTTATGCAAAATATGAGTCTCTATTTCGTCTCAGGTACAATAGCAAAGAACTCAGCATCCTCACTACTGCGGTTCTCGGCTCTGTGGGTGTGGTCGCACGGACAGTAGTGTATGTCGCCAGCGTGTGCTGTCTCTTCCTTTCCGTCGTACACAAATGTTATTTCACCTTTTAATATGTACATCACCTCGCAGTTGCCTATGTGTGTATGAGTGCCTATTGAACTTCCTGACGGTAGCATGTTGAGCATAATCTTCACCTTTCCATCGTCAGCGAGTTTGGTTATGAAGTTACCTTCGCCACCCTTGAAGCCATCGACGTGTTTGGCTTCAATCTCCTTGAAATTGATAATCATGATATTTCCTCCTTTTATTATGTATTTTTGTATGCCGACAGTAGTGTGACACACCAGTGTTATGCATGATAGTCCTTATGGCCTTTCTTTATGATGGCGTTGGCAGAGCACGTCAATGTGGCAACGGTAAACAGAATGAGTGCCAAATGTGCACCATATGCAGCCTGGCTTCCCAGTCCGTATTCGCCTGCCCATCCTATGGCTATGCCTATAAATAGGCCTCCGTCGCTTGCCATGAAATATGTGCTTTCTACAGTGCTTCGCTGGCAATGGCTGCTGTGGTCGAGCAGTTTGTAGAGCTGTTCAGAGCAAGTCATGCCGTAACCCAAGCCCATTATCATAGGTTTGAGCGTATCGTCGAGCATTCCATTGTGCATAGCCATTGCTGCTATTGCCACAAGAATACAGACATTGCCTATGGCCGATGTGAACTTACCTGTACGTACAGCCTTGTATCTCAGCAGGATTATGGCTATGACAAATCCTATGGCTATTGCTGAAAGGAACTCGATGCTCATGTGTGTGGCCATTACAATTCCCAGTGCAGTGCTCATTAGTGTGATAACGATAGCTACGTTCCATCCTTGTGGTAGGAAGAAACGGTCGATTGAAAGTACGTGAGTGCCTTCTTCGGGTGCCCGGAATGGGAATTTTACCATCATTACTAATATTGCTGCGACAAGAGCCATTGTCGCTCCGATAGCGTAATAGACAGTGCTTTGCAGTTCCTGTCGTATTAGTATGTATGCTATTGGCCCTGCAGTTACAGCAAGTCGCGATATCCATATTGCGGCATAGTTAGCTTCTGTTCGGTGGCAAGACTCAGTCTTATCAATAAGTAATGTACATGAGAGAACGCGCTTGGCATGACCAAACACAAATCCTCCCCATATGCACGCCGCCATTAGCCACGTTTTCTGAGTGGTGTCGATGTGTTTGTTGGCCGATACGTCGAATGTTGTCATGGCGAGGATTGTAGCGCTTAGGCAGAATGTGGATATCAAAAATACCTTGTTGCGGCGGTAGCGTTGTATGAGCCAGCTGCCGAAAAATCCAGATATACCTATACCTGCAACGAAGGCTCCCATTGTCAGACATGCCCATTCGGCATCTACATAGTTATTCCAGTATAGTCTGCATGGCAAGAATGGTATTGTCATGTAACAGGCTACACACAGCAGCAACTCGGCTATTATGAGTAGTGTGAAATCGCGGTTCCACATTCTGTGGTATGTCGGCGTGCACGTATTGTCCATTAATATGATTCAGTTTCGTTAGGGAAGTCAGTCGACTTGACGTCGTTGACATACTGTGCTATGGCAGAAGTCATGACGTTGTACAGATCAGCGTATTTTCTTACAAACTTTGGCCTGAAGCTTGGATTCATGCCGAGCATGTCAGCATAAACAAGCACCTGTCCGTCGCAACAGTTTCCTGCGCCAATGCCTATAGTGGCACAGCTTACGCTTTCAGTCACCTTCTGTGCGAGTGCAGCCGGAACCTTTTCGAGCACTATGCAGAAGCAACCTGCTTCGTCGAGAGCCTTGGCGTCGGCCATGAGTTTTTCTGCCTCAGCCTCGTCTTTGGCGCGTAATCCGTATCCGCCGAATTTGTGTACACTCTGAGGTGTGAGTCCGAGATGTCCGCTCACGGGTATTCCTGCGTCTACCATTCGCTTTATCATTGGGGCTATTTCGGCTCCGCCTTCTATTTTGACGGCATCAGCACCGGTTTCCTTCATTATACGTATTGCGTTGCGCAGGCCTTCTTCTTCCGACACTTGATAGCTACCGAATGGCATGTCGCATATTACGAGAGCGTGGTTTACGGCGCGTGCCACTGAGCGAGCATGGTAAATCATTTCATCGACGGTGATGGGCAGGGTCGTCATATTTCCGTCCATTACGTTAGAGGCCGAATCACCAACAAGGATTGCATCCACTCCGCCTGCATCTACTATTGATGCCGAAGTGTAGTCGTAAGCTGTGAGCCAACTTATCTTCTCGCCGTTGCGTTTCATCTCAAAAAACAGGGGGGCTGTAATCTTCTTCTTGCTTGTGCTTAAATATCCAGACATGTTATTTTTTATTTGTTTCATTATAGCCACAACTTTGTTTGTGGCGCTTTTATGTATAATTTGTTTTTAACGATTTACAAAATTACATTTTTTTGTTGACTGGGCAAAGGTTATTAAGTTTAAAATTCTGTATTCCCCCCTTTTTACCTATAAATACTATAATTTAAACCTATGTTTCCTTGCAGCCTTGTGAGGAGTGTCGCCACCTGGCGTTATTCCGGGTATGAATTTTGTTACGCAACTTCCTTTTGTCGCTCCACGATATTGGCGCCATCTGTCGTGAATGCGTGATACGTACGTCACGGTTTCTTGTCCACGCATATATCCGTACTTTACTACTGGGTCGTTGTAAAATTGTGGCGTGCTGAGTTTTAGCACAAATTCTGCCACATCGTCCCATTTGTATTGGTTTTTCCCATATTTTCTAGCCAACGCCATTGCATCGCGTATGTGTAGCGAGCCTCCATTGTAGCTGCCTAATACAAACGACAGGCGCTCCATAGGGTCTCTTATATCCTGAAAGCAAGAGTTTAACTTGTTGATGTAACGAGCTGAGGCATAGATGTTTTCTTCTGGATCATAAATCTTTGACATCGGTAGCCCAAGTTCGGCAGCTGTCGATGGCATTATTTGCATAAGTCCGCAAGCACCAGCCCATGAGTAGGCCTTGGGGTCGAAGCATGATTCTTGATAGCATTGTGCAGCAAGCAGTCGCCAATCCCATCGTGCTATGGACGAATACTTGATGAAGAGATGGTCATATTGCGAAATAATGCCCGATTTAGCATTTAGCATCGGTGCGTAAGTGTGTCTGTGTATGCTTTGTGTGGAATATCGTAAGCGCTCTTCATTCTGTATTTGGGCTATCAGTTTCGGTGTATACCAATTGTTTATCGAGTCGGCCAGTTCTCTTGAGTTCTTGCCTGTCAGCCACGATGTTTTAAGCGAGTCGACAGCGTATCCGCATGGTATAGTACCTTTCGTGGTTTTCGACATCTGATAGACAATGATGTCAGCATCACCGTCCTTGAGTCGTCTAAGCATTTCGTCAGTGCTCTTGCACACCTCCACTCTAAGTGATACACCTATATGTTGGGCGAACTTCTCACAGAGTAGAAACTGTGTGCCCATGCCACGACCATGGTAGTCGAAATATGTGTCTGGACCAGTCATTGTCAGCATAATCAATTCGCCGTTCTGCATCATGTCGTCCATAGAGAAGTTGGGGGTGATGACGGTGGTGTCTTCATTGATTGGTTCGCCCCAAGGGGTCATCTCTTTATTCTTTTTCTCGCTACATCCGCAAATGCATATTGCGACTAATATAATGTATAAATATTGTAATTGCATAGAATATACGTCTATTTTGATTACAAAAGTACAACAATTCTTGCATAATACCTAAAAATAGGTTACTTTTGCGACATTTTAAGGTAAGAAATATAATTTTTTCAGAGTATGTTAAGAATTGCAGTCCAATCTAAGGGTCGTCTGTTTGATGACACCATGAATTTGCTTGCCGAGGCCGACATCAAGGTGAGTTCGAGCAAGCGCACACTTTTAGTACAGGCATCCAACTTTCCGCTTGAGGTTCTGTTCCTGCGCGACGATGACATTCCTCAGAGCGTGGCTTCTGGTGTTGCCGATATAGGTATTGTTGGCGAGAATGAGTATCAGGAGCGTGGCGAAAACGTTCAGATACTGTCTCGTCTTGGATTCAGTAAGTGCCGTCTCTCGCTCGCCATTTCGAAGGAGGTAAACTACACCGGACCGCAATGGTTCAACGGCAAGCGCATTGCCACTTCCTATCCTAATATCTTAAATAAATACTTACGCCAAAACGGAATAAATGCTGATATTCATGTCATTACTGGTAGTGTAGAAATTAGTCCGGGCATTGGCCTTGCCGATGGTATCTTCGATATTGTTAGTTCTGGTAGTACACTTGTGAGCAACAATCTTCGCGAGGTGGAAATCGTCACTCACAGCGAGGCGTTGCTTGTTGGCAACTGGAATCTTGACGATGAGAAGCACCAGATACTCAACGAGATGCTTTTCCGTTTCTCGGCGGTACGTTCGGCTCAAGACAAGAAGTATGTGATGATGAATGCTCCCAAGACTAATGTACCCGAAATAATCAAAGTTCTGCCTGGTATTAAGAGTCCTACAGTAATTCCTCTTGCTGAAGACGGGTGGTGCTCTGTACATACCGTACTCGATGAGAAGCGCTTTTGGTCAATCATAGCTAAGCTTAAAGATTTGGGAGCGCAGGGTATACTTGTTACACCTATAGAGAAGATGATTCTTTAGATGATTTCGATGTTTTTATACTTATAATGAATTAGACGTATATAGAATATGAAGGTATATAAATATCCCGATCGTTCGGAATTGGCAGACATCTGCCTGCGTCCGCATCTGGACGTGTCGAGTCTAAATAGTGCCGTGTCGGATATACTCGACGATGTACGACTCAGAGGCGACGAAGCAATCAAGGAGTATGAGGCACGGTTTGATCATGCTTTGATTGACGAGCTCATAGTAAGTACAGAGGAAAAGACCGAAGCTATGGCGAGTATTGACCGTGAACTCCTAGATGCCATTAAACTTGCCCACAATAATATATATAAGTTTCATAAGGCTCAGCAGATGTCGGTCTGCAAGGTCGAGACATCGTCTGGAGTGGTGTGTTGGCAGAAACAGCTGCCCATAGAGCATGTAGGATTGTATATACCGGGAGGCACGGCTCCGCTCTTCTCTACGGTTCTGATGCTTGCCACGCCTGCCAAAATAGCCGGTTGCCGCGAGATAGTGCTTTGCACGCCTCCTATGGCCGACGGCAAGGTGAACCCTGCAATTTTGGCAGCTGCCAATGTGGTTGGAGTGGACAAGGTGTTCAAGATTGGTGGTGTGCAGGCTATCGGTGCGATGGCCTTCGGTTCGCAGACGGTGCCCAAGGTGTACAAGATATTTGGTCCAGGCAACCAGTATGTCATGGCTGCCAAACAGCACGTGTCGCTTCATGAGGTGGCAATAGACATGCCGGCAGGTCCGTCGGAAGTCTGCGTAATAGCCGATGCCGAGAGCAATGCCGAGTTTGTGGCTGCCGACCTTCTCTCGCAAGCTGAGCATGGCATTGATTCGCAGGTGCTGCTTATCAGTACTTCGGAGGAGAAAATAGACTCTGTGCAGCAGCAGATAGAACAGCAGCTTGCCCAGTTACCGCGTCGTGATATAGCAATGAAGACACTCGAAAACAGCAAGGCTGTGCTTGTGCAGAATACCGATGAAGCAATAGACTTGAGCAACGCATACGCTCCCGAACACCTCATTATTGCTACCGCCGACTATGAGTGTCTGGCCGAGAGAGTAGTGAATGCCGGCAGCGTATTCCTTGGCGAGTATGCCTGCGAGAGTGCCGGCGACTATGCCAGTGGAACAAATCACACTTTGCCCACACATGGGTATGCTACGGCTTACAATGGTGTCAATCTCGACAGCTTTATGCGTAAAGTCACATTTCAGCATCTCAGCGCAGAAGGCATCCGCTCTATAGGTAGAGCGGTTGAAGTGATGGCTGCAGCCGAGCATCTTGAGGCACACGGTAATGCTATGAGTGTGCGCATGGCCAAACTGAACTCAATTCATTCATAATATGAAAACGCTTAATGAACTTGTCAGACCCAACATTCTGAGTCTGGCTCCTTATAGTTGTGCTCGTGACGAATTCAAGGGTATGGATGCCCATGTGTTTCTTGATGCCAACGAGAGTCCATACAACTCGCCCTTCAATCGTTATCCCGATCCACTGCAGATGAAGGTGAAGGAGAAGTTAGCGCGTGTAAAGGGCATTGCACCTGAGAATGTCTGCTTGGGTAATGGCAGTGATGAGACAATCGATCTTGCCTACAGGTGTTTCTGTCGTTCAGGGATTGACAACGTAGTGGCTATGGAGCCAACCTATGGCATGTATAAGGTCTGTGCCGATATCAACGATGTAGAGTATCGAAAGGTGTTGCTCGATGATAATTTTCAGATTTCTGCCAATGCCATGCTCTCTGTTTGCGACGACCGTACGAAGATAATATGGATATGTTCACCTAATAATCCTACGGGTAATCTTATCAATGCTGCTGAGATAGAGAAGATACTTACAATGTTTGACGGCATAGTAGTCGTAGATGAGGCTTATTCTGATTTCAACAAATCCCGTGCTTGGCGTACACGCTTGGCTGAGTTTCCCAATCTGATAGTGCTCAACACTATGAGTAAAGCTTGGGGATGTGCTGCCATTCGTCTAGGTATGGCGTTTGCAAGCAAGGAGATAATTGAACTGTTCAATAAGGTGAAGTATCCTTACAATGTCAACGAACTGACTCAGAACTTTGCCGTGCAGCGTCTTTCGGATGCATTTGAGGTGGAGAAGTGGGTGCGCACTATCGTTGTGGAACGTGAGCGAATGGTGGAGGCGTTCGGCCAGTTGCCCGTCTGTGAGAAGGTTTATCCCACTGATGCCAATTTCTTCCTTGCTAAGGTGAGCGATGCTCCCCATATCTACAACTACCTCATCGATCGTGGCATCGTTGTGCGCAATCGCAACAATGTTCAGCTTTGCCATAACTGTCTGCGTATAACGGTAGGGTCGAAGAAGGAGAATAATGAATTGCTGGCTGCATTGAGGCAATATTCATAAAGGACATATAGCTAGAAATATATGTTCCGTATGAAAATGTAAAGATGAAGCTAAAATTTATTTGTAATTACTAAAAACTCGTTGTATATTCTCCTATTGTAGGTGTGCAACGAGTTTTTGTTTTGTTACGTTTTATTCTTTACTTTCTATTGATGCTATAGTATCTTCGTTGGATTACTGTAGTACTTTAATAGGATTACTGTAGTACTTTAATAGGATTACTACAGTACTTGGCGTAAGTACTGAGGTTAAGTATATTCAAGTAGGAGGTAAATACCAATAATTAGTATTTACCTCCTACTTGAATATTTATATAGTTTATTATTATAAAGCCATATCGTGTAGAATCTCAGAAAGAGTGGGGTGGATGTGTATGATGTTGGCAAGCTGCTGAAGTGTAGTGCCGCTATTCATTAATGCTGCAATCTCTTGAATCATATCGGCTGAGTGTGCGCCAAATGCGTGACATCCTACTATCCTCCGATTGTCGGCTGTATCAACGAGGAGTTTTATCATTCCATCGGTCTCGTTCATAGCGAGTGCTTTGCCGTTGGAGCGGTAGAATCCCTTGCGACACTCGTAGGCGCGCTGCTCGGCCTTCAACTGATCTTCGCTCAATCCTACGCTTGCTGCCTCGGGATTGGTGAATATGGCCGATGGCATTACGTCGAAACGGATGTCATCGGGGCGGTTGAGTATGCGATTGACCACGTGCAGTCCCTGGAATGTGGCAGCATGTGCTAGCAGACAGCGTCCGTTGACGTCACCGATGGCGTATACACCGTTCACATTAGTTTGGAAATCATTGTCTACTACTATACCCTTGGGCGAGTATTCTATGCTAGCTTGTTCGAGTGCGAGACCATCTGTGCAAGGCTTGCGGCCTGTGGCTATGAGCACAATGTCGGCATCTACATTAACTGGTTTGCCCTTTTTCTCGAAGCTTACGGTCAGCTGCTTGGTTCCGTCTTCGGTATTGGTCTGTGTTATCGACTTTACTGCCGACTGCATGTAGAATTCGACACCACGCTTGCCGATTGTCTGACGCAGGCGCTTGGCAATGTCGGAGTCGAGCACAGGCAGACATTCCTTGAGAAACTCTATTACCGTAACGTTGCTGCCAAAGCTGCTGAACACCGATGCAAACTCCATGCCTATCACTCCTGCGCCTATGATACACAGGCGCTTGGGCAAGTGGTCGACTTCAAGCAGTTCGGTTGAAGTGACAACTCCCGGCAATGTGGTTCCCTCTATAGGCGGACATTTTGAATCGCTGCCTGTGGCTATTATAATGTTGTCGGCCGTGTACTGATCGTCGCCAACTGCTACCGTGTGCGCATCAACAAACGAGGCTGCCCCCCTTACAAGCGTAATGCCTGGTGTCTGCATGAGTGTCTCCACTCCGCTGCGCAGTTGGCCAACAACCTCTTGTTTACGTTCCATCACGCGGCCGAAGTCGAGTGTGTAGCCATCGCCCATGAGTCCGAATGTATCGGCATGGTGTAGAGTGTCTACTATTTCGGCGTTCCTGCAGAGTGTTTTGGTGGGTATGCAGCCACGATTGAGGCATGTACCTCCTGCTTCAGCCTTTTCGATGATAACAACCGAGAGTCCGTGCAAGGCAGCATGGTGGGCGGCACGATAGCCGCCCGGACCCGAGCCTATGATAATTAAATCCGAATGTATCATATCTGTTGTTGGTTCAAATGCTATTGATTCATTTGTTTCCAAGTGAGGATTGGGTGCTTGGCAGCCAATACGTCGTCAACACGTCCTACAGGAGTGTTGTGAGGTGCGGTCTTTACCTCTTCTGGATTGGTCTTAGCTTCCTCGGCAATCTGTCTAAGTACTTCGATAAATGCGTCGATAGTCTCTTTGCTTTCGCTCTCGGTAGGCTCTATCATCATGGCCTCGTGGAAGAGAAGCGGGAAGTAGATGGTGGGAGCGTGGTAGCCGTAGTCGAGCAGGCGCTTTGCCACGTCCATTGTAGTTACGCCTGTTGACTTGTCCTTGAGTCCGTCGAAAACAAACTCATGCTTGCATACGGTAGGAATTGGTAGGGCGTAGACGTTCTTTAGCGATTCTTTCACGTAGTTGGCATTGAGAGTTGCGAGTGGTCCTACCATGCGTATGTGCTCCTTGCCGAGTGAGAGAATATAGGCGTAAGCGCGCATCATTACTGCAAAGTTGCCGAAGAATTCGCCTACGTGTATGTTGCCCTCGTCGCAGCCTACTATCTTGTATGTGTCGCCATCCTTTTCTACCTTAGGTACGGGAAGGAACTGCTCCAGACCTTTGCGTACGCCTACAGGACCTGAACCCGGTCCACCGCCTCCGTGAGGTGTTGAGAATGTCTTGTGCAGATTGATGTGCATCACGTCGAATCCCATGTCGCCCGGACGGCATACGCCGAGCATCGGGTTGAGGTTGGCTCCGTCGTAATACATCAGTCCGCCACATTCGTGTACGAGCTGCTGTATTTCGGGTATCTTGCACTCGAAGAGACCGAGCGTGTTGGGATTGGTCATCATCATGGCAGCTACGGTGTCGTCAAGCAGTCCGCGCAGGTCTTCCGTGTCGACGACGCCGTCGGCTGTCGATTTTACCTCAACAATTTCCAGTCCGCATACAGCAGCCGAAGCCGGGTTTGTGCCGTGTGCCGAGTCGGGCACAATCACCTTTGTACGCTTCATGTCGCCACGGCTCTGGTGGTAGGCGCGTATGATCATAAGTCCGGTAAGCTCGCCGTGAGCACCTGCAAAGGGATTGAGCGTGAACTCTTCAAGACCGGTTATTGCCGCCAGGCTCTTCTGCATCTCGTAGTACAGCTGCAATGCTCCTTGGCATGTCTGCTCTGGCTGCAAGGGATGCAGTTCGGCAAACTGGGGCATGGCAGCCACTTCTTCGTTGATGATAGGATTGTACTTCATCGTGCAGCTTCCCAACGGATAGAATCCGTTGTTTACGCCGAAGTTGTTGGCGCTCAGATTAGTGTAGTGGCGTATAACGGTAAGCTCGTCGCACTCAGGCAGTTGGGCGTCATCGTTGCGTCGCATGGCTTCTGGCACTTCATGATGTCCAAACTCGTTTTGGGGAAGGGAATAACCGCGTCTCCCAGGATGCGACAATTCAAAAATCAGATTTCCATAAAGACGGTTGTTCATAGCGTTTCCTCCTTCACAATGTTTACGAGTTGGTCAATTTCTTGCTTTGTGCGTTTTTCGGTTACGGCAAACATCAGGGTGTTGTCGTTGACCTTTATGCCGCCCAAAATTCCGTTTTCGATAAAGCGTTTCTGCAAGCTGTCAACGTTGCCCTTATAGCTTACGCAGAACTCGTTGAAGAAGCCCTGCGGGTATTTGTCCTCAAACTTGCCTGTTTCTATCAGCTGGTCGTGCAGATAGTGTGCTCCGTCGTACGACATCTGTGCAGCCTCCTTGAGCCCTTCCTTGCCCATAACCGACATATAAATGGTGACGAAGAGAGCCATGAGCGACTCGTTAGAGCAGATGTTTGACGTGGCTTTCTGGCGGCGTATATGCTGCTCGCGAGCCTGCAGAGTGAGTACGAATACACGTTGTCCGCGATTGTCAAGAGTCTGTCCGACGATGCGTCCAGGCATCTTGCGCATCAGTTTCTCTGTGCAGCACATATAGCCTACTGACGGACCTCCGAACGCCATCGGGATGCCCAGTGACTGTCCGTCGCCTACAGCTATGTCGGCACCCCATTCGCCTGGAGTCTTAAGTAGGGCAAGGTCGGCAGCTATGCTGTTGATTACGAACAGGGCCTTGTTGGCGTGGCAAGAATCTGCATATCCTGCGTAGTCTTCCACTATGCCAAAATAGTTAGGCTGCTGTACGATAACGCCAGCCACGCCACCCTTGCCAAGACGCTCGTCCATCTGCGCCTTGTCGGTAACACCCTCGTTTTGGGCTATCATTTCTACGTTAAATCCGTGGAAATGTGCGTAAGTTTTAACAACATCTACGATTTTCGGGTCTACTGTGCCAGAAATCAGCACGGTATCGGTCTTCTTTGTCGAAGCCATAGCCATGATTGCTGCCTCGGCTGTAGCGGTAGATCCGTCGTACATTGACGCGTTGGAAATGTCCATACCTGTCAATTCTGCCATCATACTCTGATATTCGAATATATAATGGAGTGTTCCCTGCGAAATTTCTGCCTGATAAGGAGTGTAACTTGTGAGGAATTCAGAGCGTGAGATGATGTTTGGCACTATTGCCGGAGTGTAATGGTCGTAGCATCCTGCTCCGGCAAACACCGTGAGACGCTGGTTTTTGTTGCCTAATTTCTCGAAGAATGTACGTATGCCTGCTTCGCTCAAGGGTTCGGGCAAGTCATATTCTCCCTTGAAACGTATCTGTTCGGGCACGTCAGAGTAGAGGTCGTCGAGCGACTCCATTCCGGCCTTCGCAAGCATCTGCTTTATCTCTTCCTCGGTATGGGGAAAATACTTGAAGTTCATAGTTTGATTAGGGGATATTAATAGTTAGGAATGGGGAGTATACAGTAAATCAGAAACTGGGAACCGGGAGTGCGGAGTCCTTGCTTATGCTAAACGTTCCGCTATTCTCCTGATTCCCTACTCCTTGACTTGTTGTATCCGTAAGATTTCAGATTTCTTTATGCCTTGCAGAAATCCTCATAGCTCTGTGCGTCCATGAGGTTGTCAATCTCGGCTGTGTCAGAGAGCTTAACCTTGATGATCCAGTTTTCGAACGGATTCTCGTTAAGCAGTTCGGGTTTGTCTTCGAGGGCTTCGTTCACCTCTACTACAGTACCGGTTACGGGCGAGATGAGGTCGCTTGCAGCCTTAACGCTCTCTACTGCGCCGAAATCCTCGTCAGCCTCAACTTCGTCGTCCACTTCGGGAAGGTCGACATAAACCACGTTGCCGAGTGCGTTCTGGGCATAATCTGTGATGCCTACATATGCAAAATCGCCTTCTATCTTTACATATTCGTGTGACTCAGAATAGTAGAGTCCTTCAATTACTTTTGCCATAAATGTTATTAGTTGTTAGTTGTTTATATATAAGTTATTAGTTTTAATTATTTCTTGTAATGCTTGTCGTAGAAGCGCTTCTTCACCACTACGCCGGGGAAAGTCTTCTTGCGGATCTGTACCTCAAGTTCTGTGCCGAGCTTGGCATAGCGTGCGTCAACAAGAGCCATACATACCGACTTGTCGGTAGAAATAGTATGATAGCCTGTGGTCACCTCGCCAACCTCTTCGCCTTCGTGCAGAATCTTGTAGCCGTGGCGTGGAATGGCTCGGTCGCTTAGCTCGATGCCAATCACTCGCTTGCTTACACCGTTGGTCTTCTGTTCTACGAGTGCTTCCTTACCGATGAATTCGGGCTTGTCGAGTTTGCAGAACATACTCAATCCTGCCATTACGGGTGAAATCTCGTTGGAAAGTTCGTCGCCATAGAGTGGAAGTCCTACCTCAAAGCGCAATGTGTCGCGGCATCCGAGTCCGCAAGGCTTGCAACGGCCTGAGGCCAGCAGCTTGTCCCATTGCTCGTTGATGTAGGCGTGTGAAGCGTATATTTCGAATCCGTCCTCGCCTGTGTAGCCTGTGCGACTGATGATAACTGTCTCACCAGCTACGTCGATGGTCTTGGTTGTGTAGAATATTAGCTCCTTGCAAGCCAGTCCCAATACTTCCTCTACCACCTGCTCTGCCTCAGGACCTTGCACGGCAAGCTGTCCGTATTGTTCCGAGCAGTTCTTGAACTCCACGTCGTATCCCTCCAGATGACTTTCCATCCATTCTACGTCCTTGTCGATGTTGGCAGCGTTGATTACGAGGAAGAAGTCGTTCTCAGCCATCTTGTACACGAGCAGGTCGTCAACGGTTCCGCCATTCTCATAGCACATCATTCCGTAGAAAATCTTGCCTGGTTCGGCTCCGCGCACATCGTTGGTGAAGATATGGTTGACGTATCGTTCGGCGTCAGGACCCTTTACGGTCACTTCGCCCATGTGTGAAACATCAAACACTCCGCAATGCTGGCGTACGGCGTTGTGCTCGTCGGCGATGTTTGAATACTGGATTGGCATGATAAAACCGCCAAAGGGTTGCATCAAGGCTCCGAGAGCTACATGTTTGTCATAAAGGCACGTTTTCTTTTCCATAAAAGATTAGTATTTGTAAGGTTTAATGATATTTCTTTATTTTAGTTGTTGGGGTATTTCGTCAGAAGATTGACAAAGTCGTCCTTCTTCAGGTTGAGAATCACGTTGTCGAGCTGGTCAGGCAGGGATGCGTTTATTGCATCCATAGTGTAGGCTGTGCCTTGCAGCTTGGCTATAATCTGCTGTCCGATGTCGCCCACGAGGAAGAAATCGCCCTTGATGTCGATGTCTTTTATCACATTGTTCTTCATCTCCATGCTTATCACGAAGTCGCCTACGCCCTCAATGCGTCCGCTACGGGTTATGTTGTAGCTTGGATTGTTGCCGTAGATGAATTCGGGTGTGAGGTATTCTTCTTCGATGTGTGCTATTTCGGCTATTGCTTCGTCGTCGAGAATGATTTCGCTGTCGCAAAGGTTGCGTCGTGTGAAGTCCTTGAACTCTTCTATGTCCAGACTGATGTGATCCTTCAGGAGTGTGATGTGCTGGCGCACGCTTTGTATTCCTTTCGACACGAGTTTCTCGCACGATGGCGTTATTGCGCCTACCATATTCTCTATGTTTGTGTCGTATAGCATGGTGCCGTGTACTATGCTGCGTCCGGGTATGTGATAGAAGGCGTTGCCCGACACCTTGCGTCCTTCTATCATTATGTCGTTGCGTCCGCTTGTTTCGGCAGGTATTCCGAGCTTGCGCAGCATTTCCGACACCATATCTATATATTTGCTGAATGTCAGACTCACATTCTCGTCGGGTGTTATGTACGAGAACATGATGTTGGTCATGTCGGCATAGACGCAGCCTCCTCCGCTTTTGCGACGATATGTCTGTATGTTGTGCTGTCGGCAATATTCTATGTTCACCTCGTTCTGTATGAGCTGGTTGCGTCCGAAGATAACAGTCGGGGCAACCTGCCACATGAAGAAATACTCGCCCTTGTCGAGGTGGCGGGCAATATATTCTTCCATGGCGAGATAGAATGTGAGCCTTCTTTTAGGTCTGGTATTATTTAAAGCTACGTATATCATATATAATGTGTAATTTCGTCAGGTTATTGGTAACAGTTGCAAACTTACGCAAAATTATTTATATGCGTTAATCTTTAGGCAATTTTATTTTTTAATAATTCTGAAAAAACGCATCGTTTAGTCTATTTCAGACAGTTCGAGCCACCTCATTTCCTTTTCTTCGAGGTTTTCTTTGACGATAGGCAGGCGTTTGCTTTTCTCGGTAAGCTGTTCTATCGATAGCGTTCCGCTGCAAAGTTCTTCTTCTATAGCCTTCTGCTCTTGTTCAAGTGCCGCAATTTCCTTCTCAAGGCGCTCGAATTCACATTTCTCCTTGTACGTCTTTTTGCGTCGTTGCTCGCCTACAAACTCTCTTTTCTCCTTCTTCTCTGAGGTGGTGTTAGGCTTGTCGGCTGATTCGGCCTTGGGCTTTAACGACTCCCATTCGCGGAACTGGGTGTAATTGCCAGGGAAGTCCTTTATCTCACCGTTGCCACGGAATACGAGCAGGTGGTCGACAATCTTGTCCATAAAGAATCGGTCGTGCGACACGATGATGACGCATCCGGGGAAGTCCTGCAGATACTCCTCCAGCACCTCCAGCGTCTGTATGTCGAGGTCGTTGGTAGGCTCGTCGAGTACGAGGAAGTTGGGGTTGCGCATCAGTACTGTACACAGATAGAGCTTTCGGCGCTCGCCACCCGACAGTTTGTACACATAGTCGTATTGCTGCTCGGGGGTGAAGAGGAAGTGTTGCAGCAGCTGTCCTGCCGTGATGTGCTTGCCTCCGCCATAGTCGATGTATTCGGCTATGTCAGATATTACGTCTATTACGCGTTGCTGGTCGTTGAACTTCATGCCGTCCTGCGAGAAATAGCCGAACCTTACCGTGTCGCCTACGTCAAACTGTCCGCTGTCGGGTCCTGTCTCGCCGAGCAACATCTTGATGAACGTGGACTTTCCCGTACCGTTGTTGCCGACGATTCCCATCTTCTCGAAGCGCTGGAAGTTGTAGTAGAAGTCTTTCAGTATGACCTTCTCGTCGAAAGCCTTAGATACATACTGGCACTCGAATATCTTCGAGCCGATATACACATTCTTCGACTTGAGTCGCATCTGTCGTTCTTCCATGCGTTGCTTAGCCTTGGCTTCGAGGTCGTAGAACGCCTCCTCACGGTAGCGTGCCTTATGTCCACGGGCCTGTGGCTGTCGGCGCATCCATTCCAGTTCGCGACGATACAGATTGTTAGCACGCTCTATTTCGGCACGTGTGGCATCGATGCGCTCCTGACGTTTCTCCATATAGTAGCGGAAGTTGCCGCGATAGGAATATATGGTATGGTTGTCGAGTTCGAGAATGAGGTTGCAAACGCGGTCAAGGAAGTAGCGGTCGTGTGTCACCATCAGGAGCGTCTTGTTGCCCCTTGAGAGGTAGCCTTCGAGCCATTCTATCATCTCGAGGTCGAGGTGGTTGGTTGGCTCGTCGAGTATAAGCAGGTCAGGCTCAGTAATGAGGACATTTGCAAGGGCTATGCGTTTCTGCTGTCCACCGCTCAATTGGCTCATAGGCTGATTGAGGTCGGTAATGCGCAGCTGCGTAAGTATCTGCTTTGCCTTGAGAATTTTGTCGGGGTCGCCATTGTGGTTGAAGCAGGCATCGAGCACAGATTCTTCGGGGTCGAACTTAGGCTGTTGCTCAAGAAAACTCACGCGTACATCCTTACGATATATGATGCTTCCCGAATCGACAGGCTCCTTGCCTGACAAGAGCGAGAGTAAGGTGGTCTTGCCCGTACCGTTCTTGGCTATGAGTCCTACGTGCTGGCCTTCGCCTATCGAGAATGAGATGTTCTCGAAGAGTACGTGTGCCCCGAAGGCTTTTGAAACATTTTGAACGTCAAGTATTGGTGTCATATTCTGTTATTCTCCCTCCTTAAGTGATTTCAGAATGTCTTCGATGTAGGTCAGCACCTCGTCACGTCCTGTTTTCTTCTCCGAACTTGTAATGAAATAAGGTGGCAACTCTTCCCATTGCTCATTGAGCGAGTTCATCCATTTGGCTGCGTTCTGCTTGGCCTTGACGGTTCCGAGCTTGTCGGCCTTGGTGAAGATGATGGCAAAGGGTACAGAGCTTTCGCCAAGCCAGTTGATGAAGTCTGTATCAATCTTCATAGGGTCGTGGCGTATGTCGATAAGCACAAACGTGTTAATGAGCTGTTCGCGTTGGAGTATGTACGATGTTATCATCTGGTCGAGCTTCTTCTGTACGGTCTTCGAGCGCTTGGCAAATCCGTAGCCAGGAAGGTCGACAAGATACCATTCATTATTTATTATAAAGTGATTGATGAGCAAAGTCTTGCCTGGAGTAGCCGAAGTCTTGGCAAGTCCCTTGTGATTACAGAGCATATTGATAAGGCTCGACTTGCCAACGTTGGAACGGCCGATGAAGGCGAATTCGGGCTTTGTGTCCTTAGGACATTGGCTTACTGTAGCTGCTGATATTGTGAATTCTGATTTCTTTATATCCATAATATATAATGTTTTTATTGTGTTCGATTGTGCAAAATTAATAAAAAAAGCCCAAATTCCGTGGCGTACATATTGGAAACCGTGTTTTTATGTAACAACATAATGTCATTTCCGATTTTTATACTTAAATTTGCATTAAAAGGCCAAGGTCATGAACGCTTGTTCTTATTATAACTTAAGCTTCCCTATAACAACTTATGCAGATACAGACAATACTCTACAGATATATTCATACCCTCCTGACGTTATTGCCGTTGGCGGTGGCGGCTTTGCTATCGGTGGCGTGCTCCGATACGGGCAATCGTGCAGAGGTGGACAGGCTGAACGAGGTTTCGTACAGCTATCATTACCGGAATCTGGATTCCACACGAGCGTATGCCAAACGTGCGCTTGAACTCTCGCAAAATTATGACGACGGGCGTGCCGAAGCCTTGAACAATCTGGCATTTGTAGAGATAGCCCGTATGAACTACGCCAGGGCCTTCACTATACTTACAAGCATACCCGAACAGACTGACAATCAGATAGAACAGCTTGTGAGCGATGTTCAGCTTATGCGCCTGTGCCAGCGCCGTTCGGAGAACAAGAACTTCTATCATTATCTGCAGCATGCTCAAGACTGCCTTAAACGGATACACGAGGACGAAGGGTTGCTCGACGAGCGCCAGCGTGCCCGACTCATCTACGCCCGAAGCGAATTCGCAATAGTTTATTCGGCTTATCTTTATTACTTGGGGCAGCTACGCCTGTCTACCGAGGCTTTGATGTCGATTGATGCGGGTGGCGACATAGTGAGGGATACGGCCCAATTGCTGGCTTATTACTATAATGTAGGTTCGGGAGGAATTCTTTCGGGCACGACTCATGAGCGGGTTGTGCAGGCCGAATTCGACAATCTTATGAGGTGCTATCTCTTGTCGCGACAGTATCATTACCGATATTGGGAAGCCAACTCCCTACAGGCAATAAGCGAGCACCTGCAGAACGACGACGACAGACGCAGGCTGACAGCCGACAACATGCAGGAAATAGACTTTGTTAACGTCGACCAGATGCCTGACAGCCTGCTTTCGGGCAATCTTGCACAACGTGCGTTGACACTTTTCGAAGCTTATGGTGACGTCTACCAGATATCGGGAGCGTGGCGTACGCTTTCCACGTCTTATCGTAATATTGGCGATTACAATTCGGCTTATGCTTGTCTGACGAATGCGCTGGAGAAGGATACGGCAATAAATGCTGCGCCCGACCTTGTGGCTTCAATACGCGAGCAGATGTCGATAGTGTGCTCGGCAATGGGCGACAAGCAACGAAGCGATTACAACCGCAACATCTATCTCGATCTTCAGGAACGCACCCGACAGGATAGGCTGCTTGAGGCACGAGCCGAGCAGCTGTCGTTTTCCCTGCGCCAGCTCGACTTTATGATTGTGGCCGTAATAGTGCTGATAGCCATTATCATTGGATTGCTGTCATATTTCGGATATCTGCGCCACAAGCAACGCAGAATGGTATCGACCGACAAGTTGCTGGCGCCTCTGGACGAATGGAAGCAGAAATGTGAGGCCAAGTATGAGGAGAAGCAGGAGGAGATAGAAGAGACTGAAGACGAGGCGAGCATGAAGAAAAGCCAGAAAGAACATTATGGCGAAATAAGCGTCGAACAGCGCACTAAGATAATGATTGCCTCGAGCGTGGTTCCGCTCATCAATCGATTGACGCGTGAGTTTGATATTGTGTCTGAGGGAAATTGTACTCCTGAGTCGCGCGACGAACACCTTGCTTATGCAGGCCAACTGGTAGACTCCATAGCCGAGTGCAACCAGCAACTTACCAAGTGGATTCGCCTGAAGCAGGGCGGACTTCAACTTAACATCAAGAGCTTTATGGTTAAGGACGTGTTTGACGTAATCAGACGAAATGCGACTGACTATCTGCGTCATGGAATAACACTCCATGTCGACGGTAATGATGCAGTTGTAAAAGCCGACCCGGTACTTACCTTATTCATGGTCAATACCATAGCCGAAAACGCACGCCGATATACTCCAGAAGGTGGTGAGGTAAAGGTCACAGCCGAGGAAGCCGACGACTATGTGGAAATATCCATAGCCGACAATGGTAGTGGAATGAGTAAAGAACAGCTTGACGGACTCTTCACCCGAAAAATCATAAAAGATTCAACCAATGATAAGACGGAAGGCGGACACGGGTTCGGACTTATCAATTGCAAGGGAATTATCGACAAGTATCGCAAGACAAGTTCTATATTCGGCGTTTGCTCTATTTCGGCAGAAAGCGAAGTGGGGCAGGGCAGCCGCTTTTTCTTTCGTCTGCCCAAGGGTGTGAAGCGTGTTCTGACTATTACTGTACTGTTTGTGTATCAATGTGTTATGACGTTTGCTTCAACCGAACGTTTTGTTAATGTCGCAGAAATGGAATCCAGAGCTAGAGCCTATGCCGACAGCGCCTACAACTGTAATATTAAGGGACAGTATAATCGTACTGTTGTATTTGCCGACAGTTGCATAAGTCTGCTCAACAGACTTTATCCCGAACGCATCCCGAACGCATCCCGAAGGAAAAGGCTGATGATACTCAACGGCGACTATCCTGCTGTTGCTGCCGAACTGCAATGGTTTCGTGACAGCGTGAAAGCCAATTACGGAACAATACTCGACGTGCGCAACGAGACTGCCGTGGCTGCCTTGGCGCTACACGACTGGAATCTGTATTCGTACAACAATGCCGTTTACATACAGCTCTTCCGCGAGTGTAGTGCCGACAACACCATTGCGTCGTATGTGAAGACCATGCAGCAGGCTGAAAGCAACCGTAGTGTTGCCATGATTATGCTCATAGTGATGTTTGTGAGCATTTTCCCCGCCTACTATCTCCTCTATTACCGGCATCGTATGTATTACCGTCTGTGTGTAGACAAGATAGCTGAGATAAACCGTGTGTTGGCAGACGAGACAATACCATCAGAGGAGAAACTGAAACGTATAGACATCTTGTGGCCTGAAGGTTCGCTTGATAAAAACGCAAAACGTACTACCGACCGCCGACCGAAGGAATTACACGATGTGGTGAAAGCCATACGTAATAGCGTGGGGGAAGACTTGATTCGCGAGAAAGAAATGTATGAACAGGAGGAACTCGCCCGAGATGTCTTGCGTCGTCAGACCATGGAGTGCGACCGTCTGTATGTTTCTAATAGTGTGGTGGACAATTGTCTGTCGTCGCTCAAGCACGAGACTATGTATTATCCGTCAAGAATCAGACAGGTGCTTGACAGCGACGAATTGACACCGGAAGGACTCGTCTCTTTGCGCGAACTTGCCAACTACTACCGCATGCTCTACACAGCCCTCATCAATCAGACCGTACACACCCGATACCATATAGGTTCGATGGACGAAATACTTACGATGATAAATTATCTGTTTGCCATACTCAAGCGGAAAAACGGAGGCTTTCCTCCGACTCGTTCCATCATGCCCTATGGCAATTCCTATGTTCTGCTGACCGCAACATTGGACAGATGCACAGAAAGGGTGGATAGCCACAAGCTGTTCACTCCATATACCGACGATTTCGACTATCTCGTGTGTTGTCAGATTATGCGCGACATAGGAGACTTTACAGGAATGCGAGGAAGCGGAATACAGGCCTATTATGATGCCGATGCCAAGTTCGTGATAAAGTTGTTCGTACCGCAAATGGTATTAGAGAATGTCAAAATGTAAAAATCTGAAATTGATGACCTATGAAATAGCAGAGTGCATGGTATGGGCTTGCCACTCCGATTGGTGTTGTTTTTTGTTTACTCGGGAGGAAAATTTTGTTTTCTTCCGAGGAAACAATTATTACCTCGGCCAAGAAAAAAGATTCCTTCGGTAAGGTTGTGTTATAAATCGTTGCTTTAAATTTAGGATGCGACCAATAAAAATCGAGAAAATGGCTGTCTTTGTGAATTTTTATTGTTAATTTTGTAACCGTAATTTCTATAATAAAAATTATACTCAAATCAACTGATGGTTAACAAGAATTTGACACAATTTTTGGCTTTAATGGTGAAACAACTTGCATCTCCCGACTCTTGTAAAGGAATGTTTCATTCGCATAAAGACAATTGCCCGTTGCCCTCCGGAGCGGTTCTCGAGGAAATCGTATCTTTGTCGAGAGCGATACTCTTTCCGGGATATTATGGAAATTCGAGTGTCAATGCCGACACGCTTCCATTTCATATCGGAGTTTCCATAGAGCGTCTTTACAGACTTCTGAAAGAACAGATACTTGCCGGATTGTGTTTTTTGGATACAGATTCGGCCATTCCTACCGATAGTCTTAAAGAGCACGCCAAGAAGGTGGCTACTGAGTTGATAAGACGTCTGCCTGCCATACGTGAGACTCTCAGCACAGATGTCATAGCAGCCTACAACGGTGATCCCGCAGCCTGCAATACTGGCGAGGTGATAGCTTGTTATCCAATCATAAAGGCTCTTGCAAATTATCGTATCGCACACGAACTTTTTCTGTTGGGAGTACCTTTGATTCCTCGAATGCTGACCGAAATGGCGCATTCAGAAACTGGTATAGATATACATCCGCAAGCCTCTATAGGCAAATACTTCACAATCGACCATGGCACAGGTGTGGTGATTGGCGCAACATGTATTATAGGCGACAATGTGAAGATTTACCAGGGCGTCACGCTTGGTGCAAAGAGTTTCCCGCTCGACAGCAACGGCAACCCTATAAAGGGCATTCCTCGTCATCCTATCATCGGCAACGATGTCATAATATACGCAAACGCCACCATTCTTGGGCGCGTAAAGATTGGCGACGGTTGCATAATAGGAGCTAATATGTGGGTGACCGAGGATGTTGAGCCAAATCATGTCGTGGCAAACGGCAGACAGCCCAACGACAATCAAGCTAAATAGCACGTATAAACAGCAACAGATAAATGGTTTTTACCGTAAGAAATCGCTAAAAATCGCAAGAAACAATAAAATATTATCGAAATAAAATGAATGAATTTGAACTTATTGCCAAGACCTTCATGGGACTTGAGCCCGTCCTGGCAAAAGAACTCACCCAGTTGGGTGCCAACAATGTGGAAATAGGCCGTAGAATGGTTTCGTTTACCGGCGACAAGGAGATGATGTATCGTGCCAATTTCCAGCTTCACACAGCCATACGTATTCTTAAGCCTATCGCCAAGTTCAAGGCAGCTTCGGCCGATGATGTGTATGAAGAAATCAAGAAGATTGACTGGAGCCAGTACATCGAGAAAGGAAAGACCTTCTCGGTTGACTCTGTGGTTTATTCTGAGGAGTTCCGCAACTCGCGTTTCGTTACCTATAAGGTGAAGGACGCCATAGTCGACCAGTTTCGTGAGAAGACAGGTACCCGTCCTAACATCTCGGTGAGCAATCCTGACATCCGCCTCAATATTCACATTGCCGAGACTGCTGCCACATTGTCGCTCGATTCAAGTGGAGAGTCGCTCCATCGTCGTGGCTACCGTCAAGAGTCAGTAGAGGCTCCGCTCAACGAGGTGCTTGCTGCTGGTATGATTCTTATGACCGGATGGCAGGGCGAGACCGACTTCATTGACCCTATGTGTGGTTCGGGCACACTCGCCATCGAGGCTGCTCTTATTGCCCACAACATGAGTCCGGGCGTGTTCCGCAAGGAGTTCGCTTTCGAGAAGTGGCCAGATTACGATGCCGAGCTTTTCGATACTATCTATAATGACGACTCGCAGGAGCGTGAGTTCACACACCATATCTATGGTTATGACATCGACATGAAGGCTGTCAATACAGCTCGTCTTAACGTGCGTGCTGCCGGTCTTACCAACGACATTACTATTGATTGTGCCGACTTCAAGGACTTTACAAAGCCTGCCGAGAAGAGCATTCTCGTAGTAAACCCGCCTTATGGCGAGCGTATCTCTACTCCAAATCTGCTCAATACCTATAAGATGATAGGCGAGCGTCTGAAGCACACATTCATGGGTAACGAGGCTTGGGTGCTGAGCTATCGTCAGGAGTGTTTCGAAGCTATCGGATTGAAGCCTTCTATCAAGATTCCTGTGTACAACGGATCGTTGGAGTGTGAGTTTCGCAAGTACAGCATCTTCGACGGCACTATGAAGGATTTCCGTCAGGAAGGTGGCATCGTAAAGACCGAAGATGAGAAGCGACAGATGGCCGAAAAGCATCGCTTCAAGAAGAACCGCGAGTTTAAGAAGCGTCTTGATGAGGACGAAGAGAATGCAGAGGCTGACATACGTTCGTTTAAGTTCCGCTCTATGGAGCGTCGTAAGGACAATGACGACCGTCGTGGTGGAAGCAAGCGTTTCGACCGTGATGATGACAAGTCGTTTGGCAAGCGTGGAGGAAAGTCGTTTGGACGAGGACGTGACGATGACAGATCCTTTGGACGTGGACGCGATGGCGAAAAGTCGTTTGGTAAGGGATTTAAGAGCGACCGTAAAGGTAGCAAAGGTTTCAATAAAAAAAGATTTGAAAATGAAGATTAAGTATCTGTCTACATTGTTATTCGGGCTGTTTGCCTCCTTGACTGTGAGTGCCCAGCAGCAGAAGGAGTTCACACTTGAAGACCTTAACTTCGGTGGCAAGAACTTCCACAACATGGTGCCCAAGAACCGTTATTGCACATGGTGGGGCGACCAGCTTGTGCGTCAGGACGCTTCCGAGTGTTATCTAGTAGACAAGTCGACCGGCAAAGAGACAAAGCTGTTCTCGGTAAACGAAATCAACCAATGGATTTCAAACACCAAGGACATCAAGGTACGCTCGCTCTACAATGCCCAGTTCCCCAATGCCGACCGCTCGGAAGTTGTGTTGGGCAATGGTAGCAAGATTTATGTTGTCGACTTCAATAAGCACAGCCTCGTAAGCAGCCATGAGATAGGCGATGGCGACAATGTTCTTGAAATGAACTATAAGAGTGGTGCTATGGCTATCCTGCGTGACAACAATCTTTTCTTACGCCTTGGCGTAAAGGAGTGGCAGCTCTCTAAGGATGGCTCACGTGAGATTGTTTACGGACAAAGCGTTCATCGCGACGAATTCGGCATTCACAAAGGCACTTACTTCAGTAACAGCGGCACTAAGCTTGCCTTCTATCGTATGGACCAGTCGATGGTGACCGACTATCCACAGGTAGATATTCCGGAGATTGATTATTTCAAGCATCCCGAGACACAGACTTGCTGTGCCAAAGCCGCTCCCGATAAATATCCAATGACGGGTGAGACTTCGCATAAGGTTACTGTAGGTGTATTTGACACAAAGACAGGCAATACAGTGTATCTTAAGGCTGGCGACCCAACTGACCGATATTTCACAAACATAGCATGGAGTCCTGATGATAAGACTATCTATATGTTCGAACTCAACCGCGACCAGAACGACTGTCGTCTTGTAAGCTATGATGCTACTACCGGCGAGAAGACTGGTGAACTCTATCGCGAGACCGATGAGAAGTATGTTGAGCCGCAGCATCCTATTATGTTCTTGCCATGGGACAACACCAAGTTCCTCATGCAGAGCCAGAAGGACGGCTATAATCATCTCTACCTCTGCACACTCGGCAAGCTTGGCAGCCGTATGGCACACAATACAGAGTCGCTCGAAATCAAGCAACTCACTTCTGGCAAGTGGGTCGTACTTGAGGTGTTGGGTTTCAACGCCAAGCGCAAGAGTGTTGTGATTGCTTCTAACGAGCTTAGCCCGATACAGCGTAACATCTTCGTAGTAGACACTCGCAACGGCAAGCGTACTCTTATGGACGATGGTGGTAAGGGATGGCACACAGCCACACTTAGCGCAAGCGGACAGTATGTTTTTGACCGTTATACCACTCCTACCGTTCCTCGTAATATTGCCATCGTCAATACCGAAAACGGAAACCGTTTGAGCTATTTCAAGGCTGAAGATCCATGGAAGGGCTACAACGTGCCTGAATATAGTTGTGGTACTGTGAAGGCAGCCGACGGTCAGACCGATTTGTACTGGCGTATGGTTAAGCCTACTAACTTCGACCCAAACAAGAAGTATCCTACTATTATATATGTATATGGTGGTCCTCATGCTCATAATGTTGATGCAAGCTACCATTACGGTTCACGTGGTTGGGAGACTTATATGGCAAGTAAGGGCTATCTTCTCTTTATCCTTGACAACCGTGGTTCAGAAAACCGTGGCAAGGAGTTTGAGCAGGCTACATTCCGTCAGCTTGGTCAGGAAGAGATGAAGGACCAGATGAAGGGTGTAGAATATCTTAAAAGTCTTCCTTATGTAGATGCAGACCGCATAGGTGTACACGGTTGGAGCTTTGGAGGATTTATGACAATCTCACTCATGACCAACTATCCTAATGTGTTCAAGGTAGGTGTTGCTGGTGGCCCAGTTATCGACTGGCACTGGTATGAGGTGATGTATGGCGAGCGTTACATGGATACTCCGCAGACAAATCCCGAGGGTTACAAGAAAACTTCACTGCTCTATAAGGCTAAGGACCTTAAGGGTCGCTTACAGATTATTACTGGCGACAACGATGCTACAGTTGTGCCACAGCATTGCCTTACATTTCTCAAGGCTTGTATCGCAGCTGGCACACAGCCTGACTTCTTTGTCTATCCTGGCGAACCGCATAATATGCGCGGACATCAGAGCACGCATCTACATGAACGTATAAGCCAGTATTTCTTCGATTTCTTGAAGTAAATATTTAATGTTTAGTGCTTAATGTTATAATTGTTGAGGACTTAATAAGATTCTTACAATCAACATTAGACACTAAACATTTTACATTATAATTTGATACCCCAATTATTAATAATTAAACATTATAAAAATGAAAGTTCTTTTGTTGGGAAGCGGCGGCCGTGAGCACGCCCTTGCATGGAAGATAGCACAGAGCGATAAGTGTACGAAACTTTTCATCGCTCCAGGCAATGCCGGAACGGCAGCAGTAGGTGAGAATGTAGCTATTAAGGCCGATGATTTTGAGGCTCTGAAGCAGTTCTGTGTTGATAATAGCGTTGATATGGTTGTTGTTGGTCCAGAAGATCCGTTGGTAAAGGGCGTATATGATGAATTCCACGACGACGAGCGCACCAGAAATATCCCAGTAATAGGTCCTTCAAAGTCAGGTGCTGTGCTTGAAGGAAGCAAGGATTTTGCCAAGCGCTTTATGAAGCGTCACAACATCCCTACTGCCAAATACGAGACATTCGACGGTACAACACTCGAAGAGGGACTCAAGTTTCTGGAAACACTCAAGGCTCCATATGTACTCAAGGCAGATGGTCTGTGTGCTGGTAAGGGCGTTCTCATTGTTCCAACCCTTGAGGAGGCAAAGAAAGAACTTAAAGATATGCTTAGCGGAATGTTCGGCAATGCTTCAGCACGTGTCGTTATTGAGGAATTCCTTAGCGGTATAGAATGTTCTGTTTTTGTTCTTACTGACGGCAAAAACTATAAGATTCTCCCAGAAGCAAAAGATTACAAGCGAATAGGTGAGCATGATACCGGCTTGAATACTGGTGGTATGGGTAGCGTTACTCCGGTTCCTTTTGCCGATGAGGCTTGGATGAAGAAGGTAGACGAGCGCATCATCCGTCCTACAGTTGAGGGACTGGCTGAAGAGGGTATTGACTACAAGGGCTTCATCTTCTTCGGACTTATCAATGTAGAGGGTGAACCAATGGTTATAGAGTACAACTGCCGAATGGGCGACCCTGAGACCGAGAGCGTAATGCTACGTCTTAAGAGCGACATCGTTGACCTCTTTGAGGGTGTTGCAGCTGGCGACCTCGACAAGCGTTCAATTGAGTTCGACCCTCGTGCAGCTGTATGCGTTATGCTTGTTAGCGGTGGTTATCCAGAAGCATACAAGAAAGGCTATGTCATAAATGGTCTTGACAAGGTAGAAGGTTCTGTAGTGTTCCATTCTGGCACAGCCATGAAGGATGGCGACGTTGTTACCAATGGTGGACGTGTTATTGCAGTTAGCTCATATGGTAAGGACAAGGATGAGGCTCTTGCCAAATCGTTTGCCGAGGCTCAGAAGATAGAGTTCGAAGGCAAGTACTTCCGTCGTGACATCGGTCAGGACCTGTAAATAAATATATAAGCCTCGCCCCATGCCCTTCATCCCCGTATGATGAAGTGAGCAAATGCCAATATAACAGGCATGGGGTGGGGCTTTTTATATAAAGTGTAAAGCTTATATAGGTGCTTAATGTAAAGTGGGGCTTTTTAGATAAATATTAAAAGGAATGAGAAGAATGAGATTTCAGAATCGTGTTGCCGAGAGCCGCATTTCGTTGCCTGCAACGGGTGTGTATGCTTTTATAGTGTGTCTGTTGGGTGGTATGTTTGGCGAGCATATGTGGATACAGTTCGCTCTGCTCGCAGTTTCTGCATTTTTAATGATGGAGCTCAACAACTCCAATGCCTTGATACGTATCTACAGTCGTATGGTGTCGTGCTCATTCATAGTTTTGGCTGTGATGTCATACTTTCTTTTTGTTGACATTAAGTGTGGCATTGTGCAGACGTGCTTCATTGCTTTCTATCTGTTTCTTTTCAGTACTTACCAAAGTCGTGCTTCTGTAGGCAGGGTGTTTTATGCTTTCGCCATGCTTGGCTTGGCCAGCATTTACTATGTGCAGATATTGTATTTTGTACCTGTAATATGGGTGTTGATGGCCACAAACATAATGAATGGTTGCGCTCGTATTTATGTAGCGTCTTTGTTGGGTCTGTTGGTTCCTTATTGGTTTGCAGCAGGCTATTATGCCTTTACCGATCAGTTGTCGTTGTTTGACGACCATTTTGCTGCTCTTCTGTGTTTGGATTCACAGTCGGTATGGCTTGATGTTCCTTTGGCGCAAATTCTTACCATAGCATTCGTCGCTCTTTTGGCAATAGTTGGAATGATTAACTTCCGACTGAACAATTATCGTGACAAGATACGTACACGAATGCTGTTCGATTTCTTCTCGGTGATGATTGTATTTACTCTTATCTTTATGATATTTCAGCCCACAAATATGCATTTTCTTCTTGCAATTCTTATTGTGAGTGCTTCACCTCTGATAGGCCATTTCATATCGCTCACCAATTCGTTGGTAACAAATCTCGTATTCTGCTTAATGCTTGTGGCTACGCTTGTTCTGACATTTTGTAATGTATGGATACGATTCTGAATTTTCTGGTTGATTGGGGATATTGGGGAATGCTTGCTGCAGCATTTCTTGCTGGCAGTTTCTTTCCCTTCAGCAGCGAGGCTGTTATGCTGGCCTTGCAAGCAGCAGGCTTGGATCCGGTATGGCTTGTCGTTTATGGTACGATAGGCAACATCTTGGGTTCGGTATTTAACTATTGTGTAGGTAGGATGGGCAATCTTGTATGGATTGAACGTTATCTGCATGTAAGCCGTGAGAGTATTGAAAAAGCCGAAAAGTTTATGGCTGGACGAGGAGCCTGGATGGGATTCTTTGCCTTTTTGCCATTGCTTGGCAGCGCCATAACGATAGCTCTCGGATTGATGCGTGCCAATGTTGCCATTTCGCTTATTAGTATAAGTATCGGCAAATTGTTGCGTTATGCCGTTCTGGTATTTGGTGCGTCGCTTTTTATTTAATAGTCTATTATTCTTATGAGTTTATAGCTCCACAGTTGTCGCACACTCCCTTATGTCGAAGTCTGGCTCCGCAGTTGCCACATACATATGGGTAGTAATTGTTCTTGGCATACTGTCTTATAGCAATTGTCATATAAGCTATAAGTAATATGTAACCTATATAATAAAGTGTGCTCACGCTGAAGATGATGTAGTTGGCTGCACAGACAGCTCCCAGACCGCACATGTAGAGTGTAGCGTGAGCGAAAGGCAACTTGTGGTAGACATCATCTATTGTTGCTATTGCCATCACTATCATAGCCCATACCGATGCTATGAAAATGGCGAGTATCGGAGGCAATGAGAAAGGATTGAGTGATGGGTGGAAATAGAAATGACGCCACACATCAGGTGCAAACAGTTGTATGCTCGAATAGAACGTGGCTGCCATAGCAACGGTCAATGCGAGCAGAGTGGGATAGAATGAGTGTATGTCATTGAAGTGTACTGCCTTCACGTGTTTCTGCTTAATGCTGTAAGCCAGATAACTCATAGCTATTACACTAATAATGATAAGAAACACGAGCAAGTGTGTGTCGGAGAATGTAGATATGAATTGCGATATAGGATCATCAGGCACTACCGACTGCATAAGTCGGCTTTCGTGTATCCATCCGAATGTGTATTGGTCGCGAGCCAACTGTATCCATACAGAATCGGTCGGGTCATTCTTTAGCAATCGAATGTCTACAACTACCAGATGGTCGCCTCTCTTCACGAGGAAAGAGTCGGTATGCAATCCGTTGAGTTTCTCCTCAGGTTGCTGGCGTAGCAATGACAGCGTGTCGCTCTTCACCACGAAATTATAATTTTGTGCGTAATGATGAGTACTATAGAACGAACTGTCGGCATAGTTCATAGTGTTGGTTGTTGTATATGCGTCGTGTTGCCTTGTCTTGGTGTGGTAGCACCCCGACAAAGTCATCAGTCCGACAATCATTACTATAATCAATCTGGCTCTCATCATTATCTATCGTTTTTTCGTTACGTCTCTTTCTTCTGCATGAAGTTAGTCGGTTGCGTAAACTTCCATTTGGCATTTCGCACAATTGAAAGTCAGTCGTACCTGTCTTCCGTCTGCCGACTCTAGGAATAGAGGTTCTTTCCATGTAGGTTGCTTGCCACCTCTTTTTATGCATAATCCCATAGCGTAGCGCAGACAATATCGGCAGGTCATAAGTGGAGTGTTGGCATGTGGTATGCCGTAAATCTTTGCGCCAGAGTGTGCTCCGTCGGTCAATTCAAAGGCTGCGGCTGCATGCTTTACTCCGTGCTCCTCGTAGAAGGCTTCAGCTCGGTGGTTGGCTACATTGGCGGCAGTAATCTTTTCTGCTTCAATAAAGCGTTTGTTGCCTGTATTATCCTCTTTGCTTGCGTACGCCTTATTCCGCACATCTTCATTTCCGCCCATGTCTATAGGCTGTTCCTCTATCTGTGCTATCACTTCACGTCGCATTGCTGCGAGCTTACTTGATGGAATGAACAGACTTGCCACACCACCATTCAGTCTTGTATTGCCAGGACGGAACATAGTATTACCCAGTTTTTCGAGTTGGCGTATTATGTTATCGCCTTGTGGCTTCTGCGCCTCCTGTAGCGGTTCGTCGAGTGTGGCAAATGCCTTGCGTCCTGTCTCGTCTATTGCTTCGAGCACAATCTTGCCACAGTCGACACCTATAGTCATATCAAGTGTCAGTTTGCGTTCGGCAGTCTTGCTCTCCATAGCACGTTCAAACACCATATCGTTGTTGCGGTAGAGTGCCATACCAGCCTTTAATTCTTCTGGCATTGATAGCGGGAAGAGGCGGTTGTTTTCTACACGGTTTACACGGAAGCCATGCAGCTTGTGGTCGGGAGTAAAGAAACACAGACCGTCACCATTGGCAAACATGGCCGTTCCTGCAACGTTGAACGACCCACGTCTTATTTCCTTGACGTAGCCCACATATTCGCCCATTGCCTTAGGAGTATCGAACGAAGAAATGTCATCGCGCCGACCATCAAGAAAGTAGTGTGTGAAGCCTCTGTTGAATGTTTTTGCAAGGTTAGGAATAAAAGAGTATTCAGCCTTGCCCCATGAGCTACGGCGGTACTTGCCAGGATTGTCTTCAATTATTTCGTCAAGTTGTTGGCTATATGCCGCAACTACATTCTTTACGTAAGCCGCATCCTTTAGTCGTCCCTCAATTTTCAGCGATGTCGCTCCTGCTTCTATAATATCTTCCAGACGATCGAGTTGCTTCATGTCCTTGAGCGAAAGCAGATGGCTCGCACGGCGTATTGTATCGCCTCGACTGTCTTTAAGGTCGAATGCCAGACGACAGAACTGTGCGCATTCGCCACGATTGGCACTACGTCCGAAGCAATGATGTGAGGCATAGCATGCTCCGGAATAGCTTACGCACAAGGCTCCATGTACAAACACTTCAAGTTCTGTATGTGGTACAGCCTTATGCATCTCGCGTATCTCGTCAAGCGACAATTCGCGGGCCAATACTACACGACTGAAGCCGACACTTGTGAGCCATGCTACTTTTTCGGACGATCGATTGTCTGTCTGTGTGCTGGCATGTAGTTCTGGCATGCGCTGTCCCTGCATTTCTGGTTCTGAGGCTACCTCTTTCATCATCTCCACCACAGCCATGTCCTGCACCAATATGGCATCAATACCTGCCTTGACAATGTGTCGTAGCAGTTGCTTGGCATTTGCCAGTTCGTTTTCATATACGATGGTGTTGACTGTTACGTAGACACGGGCTCCGAACTTATGAGCGTATTTGGCAAGTTCTGCTATATCCTCGATACTGTTGCCGGCAGCCTGACGCGCTCCAAACTCATTGGCACCAATGTACACGGCATCGGCACCATGGTCTATGGCGATAATGCCTTGTTCAAGATTCTTTGCTGGGGCGAGGAGTTCTATGGTGCGTGGAAGTTTATTGTTTTGATTCATAATGCTTGAATAAAAAGTCGTGTGGTGGGGCTTTCCTTCTACCCAATCTCTTCAATATTATACGGAGTCTCCTGGTAGATGTAATAGTTTATCCAGTTGCTGAACAGCAGATTAGCGTGAGCCCTCCAAGTGACATGTGGCTTATGGCTTGGATCGTCGCCTATATAGTAGTTCTTGGGCATCTCGACATCGTCGCGTTTGCCCATATCTCTACGGTACTCGCTGTCGAGCGTGTATGGTGAGTATTCCATGTGTCCCGTGACAAATATCTGACGTCCGCCACGTGCCATCACTATACTTACGCCGCTCTCTGGCGATTCGGCTATGATGCTCAGTTCGAGATGCTTCTCTATATCCTCACGTCTTACCTCTGTATGTCGGCTGTGCGGCATGTTGAACGAGTCGTCGAAGCCACGGAACAAAGGAATATGCGGAGTGAGAGGATATTGGCGGAACACTCCGAACTTCTTCTTTGGTAATTGGTGTTTGGGCACACCGTAGTGATAATAGAGCCCGGCTTGTGCAGCCCAGCAGATGTACATAGTGCTTGTTACGTGAGTATTAGCCCATTCAAACACCTGCGTTATCTCGTCCCAGTAGCCCACGTCTTCAAATTCAAGATGTTCTATAGGTGCACCTGTTATAATCATTCCGTCAAACTTTTCGTTCTTCAATACATCAAAATCCTTATAGAACATCATCATATGCTCTATCGGAGTGTTTTTAGATGTGTGGCTCTTCAGCTTCATGAAGTATATCTCCATCTGCAGCGGAGTGTTTGAGAGCAGGCGCACGAGATCGGTTTCGGTCGTTATCTTCAGCGGCATGAGATTGAGAATAACAATGCGAAGCGGTCGTATATCCTGACTCGTAGCTCGTGAATTATCCATCACGAAGATATTCTCCTGCTTGAGGAGTTCGATGGCGGGGAGTTTATCTGGTAATCTTAATGGCATATATTATTGTGTTTTAATATTATTGTGCAAAGTTACTCAATTATTTGCACAACCTTTTTATTTAGAATGGGAAAATAAGCGGTAACACTACGATCATCACCAGTCCTATTATGATTTGCAACGGCAGTCCCACCTTGATGTAGTCCATAAACGAGTAGCCTCCGGCCTGCATTACGAGTGCGTTGGGTGGTGTGGAGAATGGCGATGCGAAGCACATGCTTGCTCCCAATGTCACGGCAAAGAGCATGGGGTAGGGGCTTACGCCTATTGCTGCTGCTGACGTAAGTGCTATGGGCGACATTAGTACAGCTGTAGCGGTATTGCTGATGAACATTGTCAGAAGCGATGTGGTGAAGTAGATACCAGCGAGCAGAGCATAAGGACTTGCCTGTCCGAGGTTGTCGGCCAGAAGACTTGCTACCATTGCCGATGCTCCTGTCTTTTCCAATGCCACCGACATGGGCAGCATGGCTGCGATTAGCACTATGCTCTCCCAGTTTATAGTCTTGTATGCAGCTTCTACCGAGCGTATGCAGCCCGTGATAACCATAAGCAGTCCTGCCACCATAACGGCCGTGACAGGGGCTACGGGTATGAAGTCGAAAACCATGGTAAGAATCATCAATAGCATAATGGCTGCTGCGAGCGGTGCCTTGTAGTCGAGTGTCACGCGAGATGCCTCTTCCAATGGTTGTCCCATCACAACTATGCCGTCGGCCACGTCGGCTATGCGCGAGATATTCTTCCATTTGCCTTGTATCAGAATGATGTCACCTTGACGGAAAGTCATGTCTGCAAGGCCGTCTGTTATGTAGTTCTCGCCACGACGCACACCAAGTGCATTGACGTTATACAGACGGCGCAATCCAGTCTCTTTAAGAGTTTTGCCACACAAACGTGAGTTGTGCATCAGCACTACCTCGGCTATACCAATGTCGTAGAAAGCCAGTTCCTCACTTGTCTTGTTGAGCTTCATGTCGGCAGCGAACTGCATAGCTTGTGCAGGATCACCACTTACGTATACTATATCGCCTTCGGTGAGCTTGGTATCAGGACCTGCAAGACGCTGTTCTACTTCTTTCATCAGAGGTGAACGTGGTTGTTTTATTCTGCGTACTTCAAGTACGGTAAGTCCGTAGCGATGATGAATGTCAAGCTCTGCAAGCGTTTTATTGTTAGCTATTGATAGCTTGCCCACAGTGAACACCGACAGATTGTCCTTCAGGTTGTATTCTTCCATAAGGTCGTCGAGCGACTTGGCACGCTTCTTTCCAGTCTCTCCTTCTTGACGTTGCTTGCTTCCATTGAGGAAGTGCTTGCTCAGCGGAAGTAGCACCACTATGCCTACGATTATGCAGACTATGCCTACGGGTAGAAAACTGAAGAACTTCAATGGTTCAAAGTCGTTCTCGGTCAACGCTTCCTGAATAACAAGGTTGGGTGGCGTACCGATAAGCGTAAGCATACCGCCCATACTACTGGCAAAGGCAAGAGGCATGAGCAGTCTGCTGGCGCGCATTTTGGCCTTTTGTGCCAGACTCACAACGATAGGCATCATAAGTGCCACAGTTCCGGTATTGCTCACAAATGCTCCGATTACTGCTGTAACTACCATAAGCAACAGAAACAGTCCAAGTTCGCTGTCGCCAGCCAATGTCATTAGTTTTCCCGATGCTTTTTTGGCGAGTCCTGTCTGCACAATGGCGCCTCCCACGACAAACAGTCCCACCATCATTATTACCACCGAGTTGGAGAATCCCGATAGGGCTTCTTGCGGAGTGAGTATTCCAGTGAGCAGTAGGGCGACGAGGGCGCACAATGCGACGAGGTCGGAGCGAACTTTGCCCATGGCGAAGAACACAGCCGAAAGAATCAAGATAATAATGGTTGTTGTCATGTGATTTTTTTGTTGTTTTGTTAATTCTGCTTACAAAGATAATGCAAATCGAAGATTAATGCAAAAAAATAGGAGGAAAACGAATTCGTTTTCCTCCTATTCACTATGTGTCATGCGATTGTTTTATTTCTCCTGACTTCGTCACTCAAAAAATACGTATTTTATAACTGATTGAAAAACAATATTTTGTATCTTTGCGTACCCTTGTTTTGGGGTACGCAAAAGTTTTTTTAACTATGTTTATCAAAAAAAAAGAAGAATCGCTCCGGAACAATAAGTATTGTAGTTGCGGAAAAAACAAAAGGCAGTTATAAAGAGTTGGTTACCATAGGTATTGCTAAAGATGCTAACGATATTGATAGTCTAGTAAATGATGGACGTGAATGGATTTCCAAGGAAGAATCCCGCCGTCATCCTCAACTCGATTTGTATGGTGAGGAACGTGAGGCTTGTGACCGTGAGCGAGAAGAAGTACGTCGTGTATTGTCACAGGTGAGTAATATAC
>ERZ859937.68-NODE-68-length-55235-cov-21.578543_pt1 | contig 55235 bp, 37 predicted proteins | sample MGYA00509985_ERZ859937 | MGnify/ENA primary metagenome ERZ859937 (study PRJEB30046, sample SAMN00715169) | human gut metagenome | study: EMG produced TPA metagenomics assembly of the A metagenome-wide association study of gut microbiota in type 2... | reverse complement strand
ATAGGAGTTAGAGGAAGTTAAGAAGAAGTTAATCCATCTACGATGGATGGAAGTTTACGGACAAATGCTTTATTTTCAGCAATTTATACATACGTCCGCTAACTTCTGTTAACTACGGGCAAAGCCCAAACTTCCTCTAACTCCTATTTTGACATACCCTCTTTGGCTGCTCCCTATTCGGTCGCAGCCAACATGCAAACCGTTCAGCTTTGCCTGTAAAGCGGTATCTGCGATGCTTTTTTATATACGTATGCACGTATAGTGATTTTTCATTTTTTTTATGCAACAGTTCTATGGCATAAAGAGTTGCCAACTTGCATGGCGAGTATTTGCAGTTGTTTGTTGTATATTTTTCTGTTTGTTTTGTCCACTGTTTCTCCACTACGTCTTGTCTGTTCAATGTCAATAATTATTGTCGCCATTCTCCTTTATCATTTATCATCATTGAAGCATGGAAGGCGAAATAAAACGTGTTTTATGCAAACGTTTGCATAAAAAACTGGTTGTTTTTTGATAATAATTAGATACAGGCTTTTGATTATAGTCATATCTTTGCGTTGTAAAAACGACACAAGACTTTCAATAAGACAATAGACGTGAGACACAAAAACATTCATATAAAATGCTACTGGAGACACAAAAACATTCATATGTAATGCTGTAGAAGACAATAAAACTTAAACCAAATATAAATAATTATTACAAAAGCCTGAAATGATGAAACAGATGTTCATATTGGCAATGATGCTACTCGCAACGTCAGGCACAGCAACAGCGCAGGACGTGGCATTGAAGACCAACCTCTTGGGTTGGGCTACAACATCGCTCAACGCAGGCGTTGAGATAGGCATAGCCGAGAAGCAGACGGCACAGCTGTTTGCTACTATCAACCCTTGGGAATTCTCTGGGGGCAAGAAGGTGCGTTTCTGGAACGTAGAGCCCGAATACCGTTGGTGGACATGCCAACGCTTCGGCGGCAGTTTCTTCGGTGTGCATGCTCTTGCCGGCGAATATAACATCAAGAACGTCGACTTGCCCTTCGGCACACTGCCCAAGACAAAACGCGGACGCCATTATGAAGGATGGTATATAGGTGCCGGTGTCACATATGGCTATCAATGGCTGCTCTCGCGCCATTGGAACATGGAGGCATCGGTAGGTGTGGGCTATGCCTATAGCCCGTACAAGCTGTACGGACGCTGTGCCAAGTGTCTGGAGGACAACCACCGCAATTATGTCGGACCTACAAAGGCAGCTCTCAGTATGATTTATATTTTTTAAACAGCATTATGAAGATGAATTCATTTACACATATCATCATTTCGTGCCTGATTGGAGCTGCTTCGTGCGGCTCGGCAAAGGCACAGACGCTTGCCTCCGGAGCTGTAGCCATTGACAATCTGCAGACCCGTGTCGAGGGCAACAAAGTGGATGTGGCGTTCAACCTCAACCTCAACAACCTGAAGCTGAAGGCCGAACAGCAGCTTGTTTTCACTCCGATGCTTGTTGCCGACGGCGACACGACAGTCCTTACTCCAATCATCATCAATGGCAGATCGAAACAGATACGCATGGAGCGCAGCGGCGAAATGGCTTCAATTGCCACTGCCAGCCAGCAGCCGTTGATTGTACTGCGCAAGAACGGAACTGAGCAGAGCGTAAGCTACAGCCAGACCATTACACGCAACCGCCCGTTTGAGTCGGAGCAATTGAATCTGCTCACAACACAAGACATTTGCGGATGTGGCGACAAGGAGAATCTCGACAACTTCCAGCTTGCCACAATCGACAATTTGGGGGCATGGAAACCAGCCGTTACATTTGTGCGTCCTGCAGCCGAGGCTCGCAAGCAGCGTGCTGAGAAGGGCGAGGCTTATCTTAGCTTCCGTGTCAACAAGACCGATATTGTTGAGAATTTGTTCGACAATGCACGTGAGTTGGCAAAGATAACTCAGACCGTCGACCTTGTGCGCAACGACAAGAATGTAGAGATTACGGGCATAAACATACATGGATATGCTTCGCCCGACGGTCCTTATGCCAACAACGAACGTCTGGCACGTGAGCGTGCTGCGGCTCTGAAGAATTATGTAGCCCGTCTGTATCCTATTGATGCCAAGCTGTATAGCTCAAACTCCACACCGGAGGACTGGGACGGATTCAGCCGATTGGTAGGCAAGTCGCAGCTGGCAAACAAGGAGGCTATACTCGATATATCCAACTCCACTCTTGCGCCCGACGACAAGGACAAGCGCATCCGTCAGCTCTATCCGCAGGATTATGCCGTGATAATGAGCGATATCTATCCGCGTCTGCGCCACAGCGACTATACCGTGAGCTATACCGTAAGGCCGTTCTCGGTAGAGGAAGCCAAGCAGATACTCAAGACTCGTCCGCAGCAGCTTTCGCTTCAGGAGATGTATCTTGTGGCACAGACCATGAAGGCAGGTTCGCCGGAGTTTAATGAGGTGTTCGACGTTGCCGTGCGTATGTTCCCCGACGATTCTACAGCCAATCTCAATGCGGCATGTGCCGATTTGCAGAGAGGCGATATGGAGTCAGCCGCTCGACATCTGCAACATGCCGGCAACTCTGCCGAGGCATTGAATGCACGTGGTGCGTTGGCTGTGATGAAGAAGGACTATAATTTGGCTCGTCAGCTTTTTGCTGAGGCTGCTGCCGCAGGTTCGGCAGATGCCAAGGCTAATGCACAGCGCATTGCTAACGTAAAATTCTAAATCAAATAATCACTTAATCAATTAAACTTTTTAACTATGGTAAATGTTAAGAATCTATTCGGTATGGCTGTTATGGCTACAGCCTTGGTAGGTTGTTCAAGCAACGACAACCTCGCTCCTGATGGCAATGGGGGTAACAAGGACGGTGCTGCCTATGCTTCATTCACGATCAATCTGCCTACGACACGTGCTACACGTGCAACTGATGGTGAGCCTTCATTTGCTGAAGGCGATGCTAAGGAATATGAGGTTAAGAACGGAACAATCCTTATCTTCAACAACGAAGGCAATTTTGTTACAAGCGCCCAGCTTGGAAACATGAACCCATGGAAGGATATTAAGACTGACGGTGTAACAACAGCTGCTACTGCTACTGTACAGCTTTCAGGTGTTAAAGTTGGTGGCAGTTATCAGGCATTGGTTCTGCTCAACAATGATGTGGATGGTGCTCCTTCTAAGGTTACGTTGCCAACTTCAGGCGAATCATATGCAACTTGGAGTGCAAATGCTGCAAATGCAAATGCAACTTATATCAAAACCGATTATATCTTTATGGCAAATGCTCCGAAGTATACCGATGCATCAGCAGAGCCTACAACTCTCGTACCAGTTGCCAATATCTGTGCATCACGTGAGCAAGCTGAAGCAAAGGCTGCTACTACAGTTTACGTAGAGCGTGGTCTGGCTAAGGTTACAATGCAGAAATTTAATGCCGATGGTTACGCTATCGCTGCCGGTACATACAAAGGTGACAAGGTTGAAATCAAAGCTTGGCAGCTCGACGTTACCAATAAGTCAACCTTCCCTGTTCATCAGACCAGTAGCTTGACTGATGGTTTTGCCAATATATGGAGTACACCTCGTTTCTATGATGAAACAAGTTCTGCCTTCAAGCGTGTATATTGGGGCGTAGATCCTAACTATTCAGGTGCTACTCTTCAGAATCTGATTGCTTGCAAGGACGCTTTCAATATGATTGGCAAAGATGATATTGCAGGCAAAACAGGTAATGATCATCCTCAGTATTGTCTTGAGAACACATTCGATCTTGCCAATATGATGCAGGGTCAGACTACACGTGTTGTGTTTAAGGCTGTTTACACTCCTAATACATTTACATCAGGTCAGACATTCTATAAGATAGGTAACAATACCGCTATCTGGAGCGAAGAAAACCTTGCGCAGCAGATTAAGACCGTTGCTGTAACAGCTATGGGAATTACTGATGCTGCCGAGCAGGATAAGTATAGCGTAGATCTTAGTAAGGGTTCAAACATTAGCGGTGTGGCTGGTCAGCATCTTGTTGAGGCTGGAAACATTATATACTCAGGCGAAGCTGCTTCATCAAAGGTTAAAGAGGCTGTTGTTAACGCAATCAACGAAAAGCTTGGTTTGACAGCTAAAACCGGTATCTCTACATATCTGAACGGTGAGGCTTATTACATCGCCCGCATCAAGCACTTCAACGAGATGACTCCTTGGACTGCTGGTGAAGGTTATGATGGAAATAACGTCAAATATCTCGGCCGCTACGGTGTGCTCCGCAACAACTGGTACGATCTTTCTGTAAACAGCATCAGCGGTCTTGGCTATCCTGACATTCCTGAGGTTAAGCCTAATATGCCAGATGATGAGAACGAACAGTACATCAACGTTGAGGTTAAGATTCTCCACTGGGCTAAGCGCAGCCAGAACATTAATCTCTAATCTATAGTTTTTCGATAGGGGAGCTGGGCGTACACCGCTCAGCCTCCTATTGAGATATACAAGACCTGAATACAGCACCCCGCTATATACAATAAATAATCACACTCATTTAACCATTTAACGGCAAACATTATGTTTCATGGACTGCTAAAATCTTTATGCTCACTTTTCGTCATGACATTGCTGATGGCTTCATGCTCATTGATGCACGATGACCTTGAGCCTTGCGATACTGGCGTTTACCTACACTTCCGCTACGACTACAACACGCAGCGTGCCAATCTCTTCAACGACCACGTTGGAGGCATTGTTGTTATGGTATACGACAAGGACGGCAAGTTTATTATGCGCCAGGATGCCTTCAACACCGCTGCTGAAGCTCCTATCCGCCGCCATGACTTTGCCGTTCACATCAATCTGCAGCCTGGCGACTACCAGTTTATAGCTATAGCCAATCAGAAGCGCTACGAGGACGCTCTGGCTACTAAGGGAGCCAAGTTCCGCATTCATGCACACACCGCTGGCGAGGACATGACCAAGTTCAACACCGTGCTCGACCGTACAAGTGCTGGCGAAATAGACGAGGTTGACTGTTCGGCTCCGCTCGATACGCTATGGCATGGCATGTCGCAACACCTTACTACCGTACGCGACCTGCAGGCTACACACGACACCATCTCCCTGGTGCGCGACACCAAGCAGCTCACCATCTCGCTGCATCAGATTGACGCACCTGCCAACATCTCTGCCGACGATTTCGGCTACGAGGTAATAGCCGACAACGGCCACTTCAATTACGACAACTCTTTGGCAAGCGACTCAAAGCTTCGCTACACGCCTTTCCATACATGGACCACCGGGTTCCGCGACGCGACCGGCAATGTTAAGGAACGTACTGCCCACGCCGGACTGATGCTCTCACGACTGATATATTTCCCGCCTAAGCAGAACGACCGCAACGCCATGCTGCATATATATAATAAGGTGTCGGGCAAGACTGTCGCACTTATCAATCTGCCCGACATACTTCAGCAGGGACGTGATGCCTATGCCTCACAAAACTACGGCATTCAGGAATATCTCGACCGCGAGTACGACTATCGTCTCGACTTCTTCCTGATAGGCACCGAGTGGCAATACGTAAACCTCTCTGTAGGTGTGCTCGACTGGGCAAAGCGCATACAGCGCATAAGCTTGTAGCAGATACTTGACTGCTACAGAATCTGAACTGAAATATTAAACCTAATTACATTAAAAACAATGAAACGACTTGCAGACATACTCCTTTCTGTTGCTGCCCTGTTGTTGCTGGCAGCATGCACCGATGATGCCGATGTGTACAACAATCCGACGGCATCCGAGGGCAATCTGTGTGTCTATGTGCCAGTGACTCGTGCCGATGGCGACGTTGCGAGCAGTTTGGACCCAAGCAACCCTACATATAATGCTTCAGTAGACGAGTGCAAGATCAACAACCTGCATCTTTATGCCTTCCCCGTTGGTGGCAATGGCACTTTCCTGTCGCAGGATCTGTCGTCGCCTGAGGCAAGCAACATGCTCAACGAGAATGTGGCTTCTTATCAGCTCAAGATCAAGCCCGGCACCTATCGTGTGTACGTAGTTGCCAACATGAAGGATGTTCTCGATGGCTTGAGTATTAATACCGAAGGCGATTTGAAGAATGTGGTGTTGAGCTATCGGCCGGTGTCAAAGCCCGGCATGCCCGTAGCCAATAACATACCTATGATATACGAGCCTGCAACAAAGGCAGCCGACGGCACAACTACTGACGGCATAGACACCATAAGTTCTACAGACAACACAACCAAGACGATTGTGGCTAATCTGCGTTTTACATGTGTCAAGGTGTGTCTGAACCTTGTGTACGATCCTGATGCACCTGAAGTAAATGCAGCGCTGAAGTCTAACGGACTGCAGATTACCGACGTTATAGGCAAGCGACTCTCGCCACAGACCAATCTGTTGTGGGACGGCAAGTTCACTAACCCCGACGTAAGCAGCGAATATGCTACTGGCATCGAGTCGACATTGTACGACGCTCTGAATTCAACAGGCGAAGGCTCTTACTATACTTCGTGGACAGACGAACCTACCAATGCCAATGTCAACAACAAGGACATCATAACAGTTGAAGGTGAGGGTGTAGCTAAACCGGCAGACAGCAAGCAGAAGTGGCTCTTCCGTGCCACATACTATCTGCCCGAGCGCTACGTGGCACAGGCTTCGCAGCAGTCGGCATTGAAGGTTGGCGGAGCTGTAGGAGGTTCGGGCATTAAGAACAGCTACAACATCAACCTCGGCCACCGTCAGGACGAGACCTCAACAACGGAAGTGCCTACCTTCCCGCGCAGCACCTACTACGAGATAGTGGGACGCCTGAAGAGTCTTGGCAACGTCAATCTCGACTGTATCGTGGGCGTAAAGGAGTGGCAGATGGCAACTATAGATGCCGACTTCAACCATACTACGCTTTGGGTGTCGAAGTCGGAGGCAAAAGTTAAGTCTCTGCAAAACGACTACATCGACTATATGACCAATGCCCAAGATGGCATCACGTTTGGATGTGACACTGAGATTCAGACGATGGCTGGTAATTCGCCCGTTATTATTGCAACTAACAACGATGTAACCAGACGTGTTACATTCAGTATTAATCCAAATATCTCGGTAAGTGACTTCAAGGCAGCTGCTGCTCTTAAAGGCACTGCCAAAGTATGGATACAGGCAGGCAACATTAAGAAATATCTTGATGTTTCGTACGATGTTACACCATACTTCAAGGTGGATCCTGTGGATGTTGTTATCTTCTACGATGGAGGTAATGCACCTGAGTTGACTAAGGTGGTGAAGTTTACTACCAACCTTGGTGGTATACAGTTCCCGTCAGGTTGGACAGTTTCGGGCAACGGACATGACGTACAGTATGCCCAGTCTACGATAAACGTCAAGTGCAGCAATACTAAAGTGGCTGAGGGTACTTTCACCATAACGGCTACAACCGACCCTGTGACAACAACCACACACGTCTTTACTGTAAAAGCTCTTGGCGACAGCAATGTTGAACAGAAGATACGTGTAATGGTACGTCCTCCAGTGGGCGACTACATTATATATATGCGAGCCATAAACGACTTGGCATGGTGCAAAGGTGGCAATATCGATGAGTATCAGCATTCTAATATGCTTGACGAGCAAGACTACATCAACGGTTCTGAACAAAACAACAACTGGCGTGACGGTTGGTATGAAGAACAGAATTCAAAGTGGAACGAAGACCGTTCGCCGCACAACGGCTATCACTATGTCTACATCTACACACAGATAGGTGAAACACAGCCTAATGGTACAAAGGACGAGAATACGGCAGAATGGTATTTCGGTGGAGAGACCGATTACAAGGATTTCAATCGCAACACAGTATCGCAGAGTACTGACAATGCTAAGTATAAGGGAAAGTGGTGGCCAGGTCGCTCGATGAAGGCTGACAACAACAACCCTGGTTGGTACTATTACAGAATAGCGCATAATGCTATGTCTGTAGGAAACAACGGTAAGGGACAGGCACAGACTACTGCTCAAAAGGAGATAAAGCCGGGACAGACCCTGATGATTTTCAGCAATGGTACATTCCTCGACGCAGGCTTCCAGTCGCATCGATTCACCCATCACAACGATCCCGGCATCACACTCTTCAACTATGAGGATCGTGAAGGCTGGTATCTTTACGACCCATTGTCTGATCCTTACTACAGAGTATATGATGAGAAACCTACCGTGGTAGACGTAGAGTATACCATATATACCAAGAACAGAAAAATAACTGCTTGGTATTCTCTGTTTGGAGTAAACAGTGGAGATGGTAAAGGTAAATTTACAATGTGGTGCAATAACAGCAATGTTCCTGGCGAATTTGAGTGCACTGAATACGGACAGGACGGCAATGGCAAAACCTGGTACAAAACCATACTCCACCTCAAAGCCCCATTAGGAGAGTACGATAAGATTCTGACGGTTAAGGTAGGTGGTGATGACCTTCAGACTACATTGTTCAACGGCGATAACTATCCCTCAACCAAGATGCACGGCAAGCGTTATGTTGTGGAAGGCAGTTTCGATTCGGACACAAAGACATGGAGTCAGGGAGCTCCCTTTAAAAAGTAATAATTAAAAGACAACAATATGTATATCAAGAAATTGACAAGTTGGTTCTTCATGCTCTTGGCTGTGGCATTGGCTGCTTGTAGCGATGTCACAGAAGTTGGAGGCGGCGACACGCCAGACGTGTCGCCGGATGGAGTTGTGCTGACTCTTAAGTTGCCTAATTTCACTAAGAATTCTGTGGCGACAAGAGCTGAGTCACAACAGGTCAACAAAGTCTGCGTATTGTGTTACGACTCAGACGACAAGTATCTTGGCATGAGCAATATCACAAGCTCGGACATCAAGCCCAAGGGTGACGGTACATACGAGGTGAAGGTTACGGTTAAGGAGGGAACGGCAACGCTGCATGTTGTTGCCAATGCCGACGTAACAGAGAGTGATGCCAAGGACGCTGATGGAAAGATAAACCTATACAATGCTACGCGCAGCGACAAAATTGACATCAACGCTCCCGTTTGTTGGGGCAGCATCAAGGTGGCTGACATGCTTAGCGGCAACCTGTCGTTGTCGTTGCTCAGGCAGTTTGCCAAAACGTCTGTCACCAAGGATGCGTCGTTGACCAATTTCGAGATAACAGGTTTCCGACTCTTCAACACGGCATCATCGGGCACGATAGCCTCAAAGTCGATTGACAAAGTGGCTTTGCCATCGGTAGATTGCTCAGATAATACTGACGGCTATGTATCGGGCGAGCAGCCTTTCTATGAGACACCTGCCGATAAGGCATACATGATTATACGTGCAAAATATGATGGCGGAGTAGAGACATATTATAAAGTGGCGTTCGAGAACAAGGCATCGGACGGCACAGCAGAGCCGATGGCCCTTCTGCGCAACCATCATTATCAGGTGAAGGTTACGGCTGTGAACCATGCAGGATGGTCGACAGAGCAGGAAGCAATAGACAATCTGCCAGAGAACAGACTGTCTGTAGTGGTGGTTGACGACAATCCGCCCATTGTAGACATGATAGCATGCAAGGACTACGAGCTTGGAGTGTGTGGCGAACGCCAGGCATTGGGCAATGACGATAAGGTTACAGTAACGTTTGTAACTACCAAGCCTGACTTCAAATATAGTGTTAAGTCAAACACCGAATGGATTAAGGTTTCTCCATCTGCAACAGTTGTTGAGCTGCCTTCATACGGACACTCGTCATCAGGCAAACTGTACACCATTGAGCTTACTCTGACAAAGAACTATAATTCTGTAGCGCGTTCAGGCTCTGTAACAATTACATCAGGCGATTTGTCGCGCGAAGTCAAGATCACCCAGTTGGGCTACGACTTCCGTCACGACGAAGAAAGAATGGTAAAGATAAAGATAAAGAGCCTTAGTGGAGAATCAATATTAGATACCGACTACTTCACTTGGATGGACAACTCGCTTAAGGGAATAGAGCCTAAAGAGAACCAAGGCAATGTGCGCAACGATGGACTTCACTTCTTTGTAGGCAACAACACGGTTTACTATCTCATACCGCATATTGATGGTGATGTTTGGGAATGTAAGGACTCACGAGTGAATATAGAACAGATAACTGACAATGGAAATGCCTACTACAAGGTGACACTTGCCGACAATTCGGATACTAATTATAGTATGTGGATAAATCAAGAGGCTTTCACCATTACCAACGGAATCAAGAAGATAACCTATCCGATTTATCATGTCGGACTTTTCAGCCATCTGTCAGCCGAATATCAACTTGGCGACAACAGGTTGTCGGAATGGTACTACTATGAGATGGTGGATGTAGTGGCAGGTGGAAAGACTTATCACATGCTCGACCGCAATCTCGGTGCCACTACCAATGCCTATTACAATCCCGGTGCCACCGTGCTTAGAGGCAACAAGGGAGCTATAGGAGGCTACTTCAAGATTTCGGTGGCTACGAACTCTAATGAGGCGAAGAAAAATAACGATGTGGTAGAAGCTCTGGCAATAGGCAACTTTAAGGTGTGCGACGATGCCTGCCTCACGAATCTCATCGACAACAATGTGCTGACGATAGAAGCCAAGACGACTGCCACGGGAGAGGTGTACAACTGCCTTGGCATGAAAACCGAAAGCAACTCGCAGATTCCCGAGATATTTATCCCTATGAGCGGATATTACGAGGGTGCGACTTACAAGGATGAATATCATGCCAATTTATGGACCCGCTCACGATTGTCTGACTATCAGGGATTCTCGGCAGCCAGTCCTGAATACGGCTTCTGGTACTTGTATCTTGACGCTTTCAGCAAGACGCTTAATATGTCAAACTACCGATTTGTGTCTGGTTCGTCAGGTAACAACACAGGCAGATATCGTGCAATGCCAGTAAGACTTGTAGCAGAATAGCAGAATAATTAGGTTTTGATAATTTTTGGGTATTTAAAGAAAACCTCTCAAAACTCGAGCTTTTATGAGCCAAGGACAACCTTGTGCACAAAGCTCGTGGCTTTGAGAGGTTTTTTCGGAATAGTTTATTCAATATATAATTGTTAATTCCTTTTCGTGCAATTATTGATGTTAGGCTTTCCGTTTTTGCGTAGATTTAGAAAGATGCTTTTTATGAATATGTATTACATTATGGCTAATTTTGTATGCAATGCAAGGTGTTGTTGTATTAACATAATTAATCCCACTTCTTAAAGTAAAGTCAAATAATGAAAAAAGTATTCTGCCAATCTATGATTTCGCTTCTTTTCGCCACACTGCTGGCCACCGGAGCACAAGCACAAAAAGTGTACGAAGTAGTTCCGAACGGCACAGGACGTAAATCGTTGCAAGGTGTGCAAAAGAAAATCCGAAAATCTACAGCCAACATGACTCGTGACATCGTCGTACTGTTGAACGACGGAGTATACGAACTGGAAGAGCCACTACGTTTCGACACCGAAGACGGTGGAAAAGGTGGTTTCACAATCACTTATAAAGCCAAAGAGGGAGCCCATCTAGTTGTCAGCGGTGGATACCGCATCAGCAAATGGACTGTCTGCCCCGGCAACAACAACATCCTGCAAGCCAAGATTGAAAATCTGCCTCATCTCCGTAATCTTTATGTCAACGGGCGGCGCGCTAAACGAGCCAGTGGCGATGCCAAAAAAGCTACGGCACTCTATCGGGTCAACGGAGAAACAAAAGGATTACTGTTTCCAAAGACCGAGATTCCCGAATTCCATCATCCCTCAGCCATGGAAATAAACTTTTTGCAAAACTGGCGCAATTATTATTTTCATGTAGACAGTATCGTTGACGGAAAAAAACTCTCCGATGTGGCCGACGACCACTATCTGGTGATGATTCGAAATTTCAACTGGAGTTACACCATGGCCTATCGCGCCTTGTCTCCGGGGGCTGGCGAAGGTGCCATGAACCACTTTTACTTTGAAAATGCAGAAGAACTGCTTGACGAGCCCGGAGAATGGTGCTTTGTCCCCTCCACGCATACGCTCTACTATTACGCCCAACCCGGCGAAAAGCCTGAAACGATAGAAGCCTGTGTTCCCCGTCTGGAACAACTGGTGGAAATCAAGTCGTCACATGAGGGCCAGAATGTATGCAACTTGATATTCGAAGGTATCGAGTTCAGTCACAATGCCTGGAACTGGCCGTCGGAAAACGGATTCGCACCCATCCAGAGTTCAGCCATCATCTGCGACAATAATGCTACAGCAGGTGACGCGGAAAACAACGATCAACGCAAAATCAAAATACCGGGTGCCATCAGTATTGAAGATGCCCGTAATATTCGTTTCCGCTCCAACAAATTCACACATCTTGGCAGCAACGGCATCGACTTGAAAAACAACACCGACAGTGTCGCTGTTGAGAGCAACGCCTTCTACGACATATCGGGTTGTGCCATTTCCGTGGCAAGCTGGGTGCACCGCACTTATAATTACCCTGGCGAAAAGCCCGTAAACCATACCCTCATCCGCAACAATTACATAGAAAAGATAGGCGCCGAATACGCCTCGTGCGTGGCTATTGAGGCTTTTTATGCCGAAAACCTGAAAATCGAGCACAACGAACTCTTTGACCTGCCTTATTCCGGTATTTCCGTTGGATGGGGTTGGGATATCAATCCTTCCTCACAACGAAACATAGAGATTCTGAACAATAGCATAGTAGGCGTCATACAGAAATGCTACGATGGCGGTGCCATCTATTCACTGAGCCATTTCAGCGACAAAGGTCTGCGCATTGAAGGTAACTACATCGATGAAATCACACTGAAACCGCGCTCCAACAATGAAGGCGCCATCTATACCGATGAGCAGAGTTCTAATGTTTATATCAACAACAATGTCGTCAAAAGCAATCGAAAATGGTACTTTTTTAATGCGGCGGGCACTGTCAGTGTTGATACCACCTATGTACCAGTCGGTATGCGTGACAATCGAGGCGGCAACAAATCGACCAACACGCATGTCAGCTATGTGAACGATGGTAGCCACATTTTCGTTCTGCCACACCCCAAGGCCGACCAGTTGATGGAACAGGCCGGAATGATGAAAGGTCAAGAGGCACCAGATGTTGTGTTACAAATTAAATAACTATTTATATGAGAAAATTAGGATTAGTATTAGTATTATTCCTTTTGATTAATATTGTAAATGCTTATTCTATAAGTAAAGACACAATAAAAATCGAGGTTTCTAATGACCTTACTAAAGGTGTTAGCTTAGAAAAAGCTTTCAATTCGATAGAAAAGCTAAGAAAGAAATCTGGAGATGAAAGCTTTGTTCATATTCTTATTCATGGGGGAGAGTATAAGTTTGACAAGACAATAGTGCTTGAAGGCAGATGTTATAACAACATTCTGGTATCTCCATATAATAACGAGAAAGTAGTCTTTACTGGAGGTGAAAGGATTAACCCTAAAAGTATAAAAAGAAAGAAGATAAACGATACGGAAGTATATTATATAGACATAAAGAATACTGGCATTAAAAAGATACATGGAATAAGAAGTTTTGGCTTCTTACGTCCTTATGGTGCATCGTGGAGCGAATTTTTTGTGAACGGCGAACCGCTGAACCTTAGCAGATGGCCTAATGATTCAACCATTAAAATAGGAAATATAATTTCAAAAGGAAGTTTGCCGTATAAGGGTGATTACAGCAATAAGGGCGGAATCTTTGAATATAAGGAGAGTAATATCGACTCTTGGAAACATCGTGAAGACATATGGATATCCGGCTATTTTTGTCATGGATATGCAGATGATTTGCTGCCGGTAAAACGAATAGACGCTGTAAGTAAAACTATAGAGACCAATGCTCCCCATTATTTTGGATTTGACAGCGGAAAGCCATGGAATAGATGTTGTTTCCTGAATGTATTGGACGAACTTGACATCAATAAGGAGTATGTTCTTGACACTAAGAATAATGGTGTGTATTTTAAATATGATGAGAAGGATCCGGAGGATGTTGTAATATCTAATCTTGACCAGCCATTCTTTGATATTTATAATACATACAATATTTGTATTAAGAATATAGTTTTTGAGTATTCAAGGTTTCTTGCAATCTCAATGGCAGAGACGCACAATGTTGTGATTGACAATTGCACGTTCCGGAATATGGGAAGTGCTGCAATATCAGTAGGTCTTGGTGTAGAGCCTTTTGACGATTTGGCAGAGAAACGTGAAGGAAAATTAGTACGTGGCTTGATAGGTTCTATACAACAACATATTTATGCCCGTTCTGATATGAACAGAAGAGCCGGACATAACAACATCATAAGGGATTGTTGTTTTTACAATCTGGGAAGTGGCGCAATATCAATGGGCGGAGGCGACAGGTTGACCTTGGACGAAGGCAATAATATAGTGCAGAACTGCAAAATATATACAACTAACAGGGTGGAAAAAACTTATAGACCTACTATACATATTACCGGAGTGGGAAATAAGATAAGAGGTTGCGAAATATCCAATCTTCCAAGTATGGCTATCCTGATGCATGGCAACAATCATATTATAGAAAACAACTACATACACAATGTATGTTATGAGGTTGATGATAATGGTGCCATATATTATGGCAGAAATCCTACGGAATGTGGCAATGTTGTTAGAGGTAATTTCTTTGCCAATATAGGCAACGACTATTCTTGTTGTTCTGTATATATAGACGACTGTACCGGCGGAATGCTTGTCGAGAACAATACTTTCTATAAGGCTGGAAGATTTGCCGTATTGATAGGCGGAGGGTCTGACAACAAGATTATCAACAACTTGATTGTTGACACTAAATTTGGAGTACATATAGACAACCGACTTGACAACTGGGCAAATCATCTTTTGAATAAAGATGGTTTGTTTGATGAGCGGATAAAAGCCGTGAATGCTTTTGGAAAAGTATATACCAAGGCTTATCCTTACATCTTGAACTATAAAAATAGAAAAAGTACTAATCCCGAAAGAAATGTCGTTTGGGGAAATAGACTGTTAGATGTTCCCGTTTTATGCGACAATCCTCAGTGGATAGATATATTACAGCATTAAAATACACTTATCCTTGCGGATGGATAGCCAATTGGCTTCCCAATCCGCAAGGGTTTTTATTTCTGCCTACTACAACAGAAGGTTTAAGACAGACATCTATTAGTGTATGCTAATACTCCGAAAATTAACCAATTCGGAACTATCGTTTCAAAACATTAATATTCATTCCTTTTTGTATAATTATTGTTGTTTGGCGTTCCGATTATTATATCCTTATGTGATGCTTTTTAATAAAAGTGCATTTTTATTTTTGCTAAATTTGCAAAATAAAGGAAAATAATATTAATCTAAACAACAACTCGGCTTATGAATAAAAAGGAACTATACTATAGGCTAGTGGTTTGGTTCTGAAACAGTTAAGAAAATCTATAACCTAAATTACGGAATATCTATATGTGTCATAACACATATCTATTTTTTATTATTAATAACTAAATAACAAATATCTATTATGAATGAAAAATTTAGGTATTTATTACTTTGTTCTTGTTTTCTTGGAGTGATGCCATCGGCAGAGGCCACAGTAGTGCAAGAAAACGGAATAGCAGTAGACATACAACAGAAGAAAGTAACTGTTAAAGGAAAGATTACCGACACCAAAGGAGAGCCTATTATTGGAGCAACTGTAAGAGTGCAGTCAACTACCAATGCTGTAATCTCTGATGTAGATGGTGCTTTTACTATCAATGCGCCAGTCAATTCTATTCTTGAGGTGTCATATATCGGATTTCCAACTAAAAAGATAAAAGTTGCCAATAAGGGAATTATTACAGTAGTATTACAAGAAGACTCAAAACTATTGGATGATGTCATTGTTGTAGGCTACGGTACGACAAGTATACGCAAGAATTCCACATCTATTACAGCTGTTGACAACAAGAAGATTATAAAGGTGCCATTCTCGGATATGGGATCAACACTTCAAGGTCGAGTTCCGGGTGTTATCGTTCAGCAAGGTTCGGCTGAGCCAGGACAGAATGGAGCCAGTGTGTCAATTCGTGGTAACGGAGCGCCTCTATATGTGATTGACGGTTTTGTGTCTAACTCAACCCGCTTTAATCAGCTTAATAAGGCCGATATTGAGTCAATCACAGTTCTGAAGGATGCAGCTTCTACAGCTGTTTATGGTATGAATGCCGGTAATGGTGTAATTGTGATTACTACCAAGAAGGGAAAGTCGGGACAACTTAATCTGAATTATCAGTCTAATTTCGCATGGAATACCCCTTCGTATATGACAGAACGTTTGAATGCATACGAATATGCCACTGGCGTAAACAATATTCGTCAGGGCTTGGGCGAAGGTGTCAATTCGTTCAAGACTCCAGCGGAAATGGAGGAGATAAAGGCAAACGTTGGGTCTTATACCAATTGGGAGAAAGCAACGATGAGAGAGTATACTCCTCAGAGCGAACATACATTGACAATGACCGGTGGTAGTCAGAATATCAAAATTTTTGGTAGTTTGAATTATCTCACCCAGAAGGGTATAAATCTTGGTGACACACAGAAATACAATCGCTACAATTATCGCACAAACATATCAGGAACGTGGGATAAGGTAGGTGTCACTGCGAGTATGGGTGTAAACGGCACTTTCACAGACGAGAATTATCCGAATGCAAGTGCTTTTACCCTCTATAGCCGTATCAAGGACCGTACACCATTCGAAAGACCATACAATCAAGACAGAACTATCTCAAACCAATTTGACAACCCCGTTTTGATATTGAACAGTCCCGGTGTGATTGTGCTGAAGACCGTTTACAACCAACTTTCAGGTAATGTTACCTGGAATATCCCTAAGGTTAAAGGTCTGAGTGTGGGATTTAATGGTTCGTATAGCATTGAGAATAGAGACCGTAAGGATTGGCTTGAGAAGGCAACCTATTTTGACGAGGATGGCAATCCTACCCATCAGGCTCCTTCGGACATTAGTCTTAGCCGTAGCTCATATAGCAAACACAGGTATGATGTCAACTTACGTGTAGACTATAAGAATACTATATGTAGACATCATAATGTAGAGGCGACGTTTGTGCATAATCGTCAATACTATCATTATTATGGACTTTCAGCTTCGGCCAATACATATTACGTAACTGCTCTACAGCTGTTGCAGAATGGTGATGCCAAAAGTGTCAGTGCAAGCAATGGTGAGAGCGAACAGGCTTCTATGGGATTTGTAGGACGTTTGCATTATGATTATGACAATCGTTATATGCTTGAATTCTCGGGTAGAGAAGACGGATCGGACTGCTTCCCGAAAGGCCATCGTTTTGGATTCTTCCCATCGGTATCTGTAGGATGGGCCATTTCTTCAGAGCCGTTCTTCAAGAAAATAAAGGATCTGAAAATACTGGATTATCTGAAATTCAGAGCGTCATATGGTTCTATTGGTGTCAATGGTGCGTCGCATGATGCGTATGCTTATATGACTACTTACAATTACAATTCGAATGCATATGTAATAGGTGGAAGTTTGGTGAACTCAATTACTCCGGGTGCTACTCCGAGTATTAATATGACATGGTATACACGTAAGAAACTGGATTATGGTCTTGATTTCATTACATTAAACAATCGCTTGGAAGGATCGATAGACTATTTCTTTGAGCGCACGAAGGGATATCTGTCATCTGCCTCTTATGATTTTGTAGACCCCATCGGCTATGCTCTTCCGTTAGTGGTTTCGGATGCCGAAGATCGCTCAGAGGGTTTGGATGGTTCTATAAAATGGAAAGACCATGTAGGCGAGTTCCATTACAATGCAGGCTTCAATTTCACTTGGTATCATTCGCTGGCATACAAAACCAATGAAGACAAGGTGGCTTTGTCCAATCCGTATACCCGTAAGCAAGGTCGTTATTCGGGCTATCTTGGAACCGGATATGTTAACACCAAGTTCTATAACACTCCAGAGCAAGTGCTGAACAATCCGAAGCGAATAACAGCTCAGGATTTACGTCCTGGTGATTTGTGGTATAAGGATGTCAACGGTGATGGAAAAATTGACGGACAAGACCAACGCGTGTTTGGAAGTAACTCAAGTCCGCGATTCGTGTTCGGATTTGATTTGGGAGCTTCATGGAAGGGACTTAGTGTACTCGCTACAATCCAAGGTACAGGAAAAAGAATGTCATATATGAGTGCATTCTCAATGGCAAAGGAAGGTGAGCGTCGCTTAGACTTTAAATATCAGTTGGACACATGGACACCTGAGAATACAAAAGCACGATTCCCACGTGCCGGAACTCAGAATTTGAACGGTGGAAACAACTATGCTTCGTCCGACTTCTGGGCTGTTAATTCCAGCTATGTCCGCTTGAAGTCATTGACGGTATCGTATGATTTAAAGCAGTCGATACTGGCAAAAGCCAATTGGATTAAGCAGCTCTCGGTATTTGCCTCTGGTGTCAACTTGTTTGCCTTAGGTTCGTCTACCAAATTTGCTGATCCTGAGGCCTCTACTCTTGATGGATATGCTTATCCTATGATGCGTACATATTCTGTTGGTTTCCAACTTGAATTCTAATCATAAAATTTAGTTGTCATGAAAAAGAAAGGTTATATTATATTGATAAGTCTACTGACATTATTGTCTTCATGTACAGACTTTCTTGATACAAAGCCCTACGATAAAATTACGGGTAGTGATATCTGGTCGAATGAGCAGTTGGTTCAATCATATCTCTATTCTATTTATTCTAATGTATTAAAGAGTGATATGTGGATGGGTGCTTATGGTGGTGTATACTCTCCTCGTTCGGAAAGTTGTACTAAGAATGCGATGGGTGGAACATTGTGGAGTCCGTATTGGACTGCTCAGCGCGCCGAAAATATCACAAATGATGATAATTATGGATGGCTCAGCTATAATGTCTTATGGAGAATCCACACTGCTATGGACGAGATCTCACAAAACAAAGATTTGTCTGCAACCTTTAAGACACGGATGGACGGAGAACTACGCTTCCTTCGTGCTGCCCATTATTTTATATATGCACGTCAATACGGAGGCTTGCAGATAATAGACAGAGTGCTCTCTACAGACGATGATTTGATGATTCCACGTTCGAGCATCGACGACACCTATGATTTCATCTGTAATGATTTGGAAATTGCATCCAAAGAGCTGCCTTCTATGGCTAAGACTAAAAGAGGAATGGCAAGCAGTGAGGCTGCCAACGCCTTGTTGATGCGCGTGGCGCTTCAGGCTGCTGCGTATGTTGACGGAGGAACAACAGACAGTAAATACTACGACAAGGTAATCGCTGCTGGTAATGCGCTTGGTCTGGATGCCACCGGTTCGCAATTGAGTCCGTATAGTGACATGTTTAGAGATTTTGAGACAGCTATTGACGCTAAGGAGCAGATATTGGTTGTAGAACTCTCAAATAAGAACACTTCTCTTTATGATGTTCCAATGCAGTATCAGGGATTGTGGTATGCTGGAAATATTTCGCAGTATGCAAAGGAGCATTTCCCAATCAATGTGACAATGAACTTCTGGGGCATGGATGGCGGTGCTTGGCCGACACAGGATTTGGTGGATGATTATCTTGTGCAGGACACAGACGGAACTCTTAAGTACTGGGAAGATGCATCGTATGTTAAGACGGGAAAGAATGTTGACCAGAAAATGTATTTCAGCGATACCCATAAGCGCGATTTACGATTCTATGCTACCGTTCTATACGACAGCTGCATGTATTTCAACAATCAGGCTCGTATATTCTTCCGCCGTGATGGCAACTGTAGCAATTCAAACAGTAAGATTAATGAAGGTGCTATGGAGGAATATGGTAGACTGGCTGGCGACTTGGACAACTACAATTCGTCTACGGGTTATGCCATGGTGAAATATCAATATGATGATGTTGTAAGTTTGGCTGAGCCAGAGAAGCAGAAGCTTAACTTCTGTTTTTCTGTATTGCGTTATGGTGAGGCTTATCTTAATATGGCAGAGGCTTATATGATGAAAGGTGATTATGCAAATGCACGCAAGTATATGGTTCCGACTATGGTGAAGCATGGTGGTTTCAGTGAAGATAAAGCTGCAGAATATCTTGCAAGTAAGTCCGGAAATGGTTGGGACGACAGCCTTTTCAAGGCACTTAAGCGTGAGCGCAATGTAGAGATGGTATATGAGAACAATGATCACTATTGGTCGCTTCTGCGTTGGGGTATGCGTCTGAGTGGCGGAGCAAGCAATGATAGTTATGCAACGAATGGCTTTGTCATCCCCGATTTGCAAGGTTCGCTGCATGGCATTCGTATCTCACGTGACGGTAGTACTTATGAGTTGTTCGAAGACAACAACAACGTAGGCGAAGCTCGTTTCTCCCCGAAGCGTTATTTGTTGCCGATCAATCGTAGCTTCTGCCTGAAGTCTGGCGTTAAACAGAATCCAGGTTGGGAATAATTAATTTAAGTTTCTAACATAAAAAGAATATGAGTATGAATAGAATATTATTTTTTGTTGGTTGCCTATTCGTGTCCTTGCTTATGACAAGTTGTTTGGAGGCAGGTATGGACGAACCTATGAATTCTTCAAATAAAGAAATGACAGCGGTGACGTATAGCTATCGTTTCCTTTATAACGATACTATCAAGAAAGGAACTGTCAACGAAGATATTCAATTAGGAAGGGTATGTGACGTGGTTTTTCATCAACAGACAGAACCTGTTGATGGAGACAATGTTAAAGGATTTAAGACCACACTTACATATGACATTAATTGCGTTCAGAAGTCGGGTCCTTCTGGCTCGGTTACAAAGCAGATGCTCTATGATATGTTTAAAAAGAAAATTACAAAAGAGGGATTGACTAATCTTTGGGTATATGTTTCTATTTCGGATGCAACCACTGTTAGTCCTTTGAATGGTTCGCCAATATTTGGTTGTCCTGGTGATTTCTCGACAGACAGAACATATCGTGTTGTTGCTGCTGACGGGTCGTACGAAGATTATGTCATCAAGACTGTAAAAGGATTTTAGTAGTATTAGTTAAATTTGATATGTATTGCTCCAACTTGTGCCTTCTTTGTGTGCAGGTTGGAGCTTTTATCATTTATTGATTTGTCTTATGTGAGTTTTTGATTGTTTTTTATTCCGAAAAAGATTAGTTTCCATATTTTTTTGTTTAATTTTGTATATATCCTTTTGAACATCTGTAATTAATGGAAACTAAACAAATGAAATCACACTTGCCCGAAGTTCTTGATCATATCATAGAGAACCTGAAGGGTCAGCGGTTGGCCGACGTCTTCCGCTTTATCTCCTTTGTGCCAGGCGAGACCTATGGTCCGCATCATCATGTGCGTATAGAAATGAATTATGTGAAGAAAGGTACGTGTATGATACACCTGGACAAGGAGACAATCAATTTTCACGAAGGCGAGATAATGATAATCTGCTCGAATGTGGAGCACACCTTTGAGGCTGGCTCAAAGGGGGCGACACTGATGCAGTTGGAGTTCTTGCCCGAGATATTCACCAGTATCGACAGTACTATGAAGTTGTCGAGTACAGGATTGGGTCAGGCTTCAGTCAATCTGTTTTCTGAGCAGAACCACCTAATCAAGATTGTCAACAATGTGCGCATTATGAGGGCAATACAGCGTATATTGGACGAATTGAGCAGCAAGAAGGCTTATTTTCAGCATTTGGTAGTGATGTATTATGCAGAGCTACTAATACTGATAACCCGTTATATGGACGAGAATATCCTGCCCGTATGCAACAATTATGCTATGAAAAGAGCCATAACATTTATAAGGTCGCACTACAAGGAAGACATCAGTGTGAGCATTATTGCTGAGGAGGCTGGAATAGGCGAAAGACACTTGCGCAATCTGTTTGTAAAGTATCTGGATCTTTCGCCATTGGAGTATCTCAATCAAATACGGATAAACAAGGCGGTAGAGCTGTTGCGCAATACGGAAAAGTCTGTGAAGGAAGTGTGTTTTGAGTGCGGATTTAAGTCGCCACAATATTTTTCGCGCATCTTCAAGCAGCAAATGAATGTGTCTCCACACAAGCTCGTGAAGTAAAGTGCCGTTTTGTGCATTTCTTGCTTTGTTTTACTCCCTTTTCAGTATGTATTACTGACGTAAAAATCCATTCCGAAAATGATTGTTTTGTAACTTTGCAATAGATAACTAATGAATTTAAATCTATATAATTGACAAAATAATTATGAAAGAATGGAAGAATGACAAAGAACTCATCAAGTTGATAAAGGATGAGCTTTATACTGCTGTGATAGGCGATATCATGGACAAGATGGGATATGTACACCAGTTTTTAGACCCACGTATCCGCCCGTTGAAGGATGGCATGAAACTGGTGGGTAGGGCAATGACTGTGCTTGAGGCTGATGTAGTCTCAAATGCCACATCCAATGGTGTAAATCCCGTCTTGAAACAGTCGTTTGGTATAATGCTTCAAGCCCTCGACGACTTGAGGGAGGACGAAGTGTATATTTGTTCAGGAGCTTCGCCTAATTATGCTTTGTGGGGCGAGCTCATGAGCGCACGAGCACAGCAGTGTAAGGCTGCAGGTGCTGTAGTGAATGGTTATTCGCGTGATACAAATGGTATTCTAGCCCTCGGATTCAATTGCTTCTCGTATGGTCCCTATGCACAAGACCAGGCTCCTCGTGGAAAAGTGATTGACTACCGTGTACCTATAACCGTGAATGACGTATTGGTGAACGATGGCGACATGATAGTAGGAGACATCGACGAAGTCTGTGTTGTGCCACGTCAAATCGAGGAAGAAGTATTTACCCTTGCTTTGGAAAAGGCGAGAGGCGAACGTGTTGTGCTTAAGAAAATCAAAGAAGGCATGTCGTCGGTTGAAGCCTTCGAAAAGTATGGAATCATGTAAAAAATTAGTAAAAGATGAAGATTACAGATGTAAAAGTGTGGATGGTCCAGGGTTTTAAGTACAACTGGACATTACTTAAGATATATACCGATGAGGGTTATACCGGAGTAGGCGAGGCAACCAACTGGCCTGGAGCTCCTGTAGTATATGAAGCTACAAAACATATTAGTCAGCGAATTATCGGTATGGATCCGATGCAGACCGACTTTATATGGACAAAGCTGTACAGAGACCTCAACTGGATTGGCCCGTTTGGAGCAAGCCTTTGTGCCATTAGTGGCATTGACATGGCACTGCTCGACCTAAAAGGAAAGGTGTTGGGCGTTCCGTGTTACGAATTGTTGGGTGGAGCTTATCGCAAGGATATTCTGCTGTATGCCAATTATTGGTTTACGAAGGGAGGACACAATGAGGCTGACTATATCGAGCAGGCCAAGCGTGTTAAGGCTGATGGATTTACCGGATTGAAGTTCGACCCATTTGCTCACACCAACTATTTCTATGGCGAGAATCTGGCCTCTAATCTTACACTGACTGATGCACAGCAGGACTTGGCGTTCGAAGTGTCGAAGGCAGTGAGAGAAGCTGTAGGTCCGGAAATGGATATGATGATAGAGACGCATGCCATGTTGAATTATCGTATTGCAGTAAAGATGGCATTGAGATTGTCGCAGCTGAACATCACATGGTATGAAGAGCCTGCCGGTCCTGAAAATGCCGATGCTCTGCGTGCCTTGAGAGATCGTCTGCCCTCAGATATGGCTATATGTGTTGGCGAACGTCATTACACACGTCATGGCATACGTCCATTGCTCGAGAGATATGTTTGCGACATTATCATGCCCGACATAACACGTTGTGGCGGTCCGTCTGAGATGAAGCGTATGGCAACAATGGCTGAGGCTTACAATGTATTGATAGCACCGCACAACCCCAATGGTCCGCTCTCTACACTTGCTTCGGCTCAGGTATGTGCATCAATTCCTAACTTCTTCCGTCAGGAGTTTATGTACAACGATGTGCCTTGGCGTGATACGGTGATAGACCATCCTATCAAGGACATGGTGTACGATGGACATCTGCATTTGTCAGACCGTCCTGGTCTCGGTGTTGACCTTGTAGAGGAAGAGATGGAGGCACATCCGGGCATTACAACTAATGCTCCTGATAATTTCTACATTTAAAATGCAGGGCCTATGTCTTTATCATTAAATCTTTCAAATAAGGTCGTTTTGATTACTGGAGTGTCCTCGGGTATTGGTCTGGCTACAGCGTGTCAGTTTGCCAAGGCGGGGGCACTCGTAGCCGGGTGTTCGCGTAAGCCAGCCGACGACGAGAGTGTGCGCAATTTCTGTAAAGAGGCCAGCACCGAAACGTTGAAGGCACTGTATGTGCAGGCTGATGTCACCGTACAGGCCGACTTAGAACGGTTGGTGAACACCGTGATCGAAACCTTTGGCAAGATAGATATTCTGGTTTCTAATTCTGGAGTGAACATTTTTGAGGGTGCTGCCGGTTGCACGGAGGATAAGTGGAATTATAATATGAATCTAAATCTTGCTTCCCATTGGCGACTGGCTAAATTGTGCAAACCATATCTGGAAAAATCGGACGATGGCGTGATTTTGCTGATGACGTCCAACCATGCCTATTATACCATTCCTGGTTGCTTCCCTTATAATGTCACAAAGACTGCCATAAAGGGACTTGTACAGTCATTGGCTATAGAGTGGGGACCGGCAGTGCGTACAATAGGTATCGCTCCTGGATTTATAGATACAGCAGGCAATGACACGTGGTTCAACTCGTTTGACAATCCTAAAGCCGAACGCCAACGTACCATCGATATGCATCCCGTAAAGAGGATAGGAACAACCGACGAAGTAGGTGCATTGTGTGTGTTTTTGGCATCCGATTATGCACGTTTTATCAGCGGAAATACTATCCTGATGGATGGAGGGCGATCTGCGCTTATGCAGGATTGATAGACCATAGATTAAAGAATATAGCATATGATTCAGTCAAAATTATTAATAAGTGGAACCGACTGTACCGGAGAAGCTGCAACGTGGCTTAAAAGTAGTGAGTTGTTGCTATGGGTGGACATAGACAATGGTGTGTTGCATCAGTATGATGTAAAGAATGGTGCAACAACCAACCATTTTCTGCCCGAAATGATCAGTTCCATCATTCCTGTCAGTAGTAACGATGCCGAAGTGGTATTGGCTATGAAGAACCGTATGGTAGTATATAATTTATACAAACAATGTTTTACTACCATCTGCGACTTTACCGCCATACGTCCACAGTGGAGAACTAATGATTGTAAATGCTCGCCAGACGGCAGACTATGGTGTGGCATCATGAATATGACGCACCATGACCATAACGCATTTGTATATCTTGTAGACCGACATGGTGCAGCTGTCAAGGTGATTGACAAGCAGTGCATACCGAATGGTGTAGTGTGGAACAAGCATGGCGACCGACTGTATTATGCCGATTCGGGTAGAGGGTGCATAGAGGAGTATGCTTATGATATGCAGACTGGCAACATCCGCTTCTTGCGTACAGCGGTCACTGTATCGCCGGAATTAGGAGTGCCCGATGGTATGACTATCGATGCCGATGGCAATCTGTGGGTAGCCCACTGGGGTGGCTTTGGAGTGTACGTATGGAACCCGGTTAATGGTCAACTACTGGATAAAGTTCAGGTCCCGGTGCCCAATGTTGCTTCCTGCACTTTTGGAGGTGCCAACAACGACCAGTTGTTCATCACTACTGCAAGGGATGGCTTGACCGAAGCCGAATTGAAGACTTATCCACAGAGCGGAAGTCTTTTTGTGGCAAATATACCACATGTACATGGCGGTGAAAATCATTATGCTATTAATCTTTAACGAAACATCTGTTTATGCAAATATCTTCGATTGACTTAATTATAGTGGCAGCCTATTGTCTCATTGTGGTGTCTGTCGGTCTGTATCTCTCTAAAGGTAAGAAGGGAGAGACACGCGATGCCAATGGCTACTTTCTTGCTGGCCGTGGACTTGCATGGTGGGCAATAGGCTCGTCTATCATTGCTTCCAATATCTCTGCAGAGCAGTTTGTTGGAATGTCGGGATCGGGATATGCTATCGGATTGGGCATCGCTACTTATGAATGGATAGCCGCTTTGGGACTGCTGATTGTGGCTAAATTCTTTATTCCTATATTCCTAAAGCGTGGCATATTTACTATGCCGCAATTTCTGGAGGAGCGTTATGATAAGAGGGTGAAGACGGTGATGGCTGTATTTTGGCTTGCTGTCTTCGTCTTCATCAATCTCACTTCTATACTCTATTTAGGAGCTTTGACTATTCATAAGATTATGGGAATACCACTGTTGGCAGGAGTATTGGCATTAGCATTTCTTGCTGGTCTATATTCTATATATGGAGGTTTGAAGGCTGTTGCCATAACTGATGTTATCCAGGTGGTGTTTCTTGTAGGAGGCGGACTCATTACTACAGTGTTGGCTGTCTCAGCATTAGGCGACAACGGTGGCTTTGTGCAGGGTTTTCAAAGACTTATGGAAATAGCCCCAGAGAAGTTTCATTTGATTTTGGACAAGACTAATCCTGGATATAACGACCTGCCTGGAATATCCGTCATCATAGGCGGATTATGGGTGTCGAATCTGTATTATTGGGGATGCAACCAGTATATCATACAGCGTGCCTTGGCTGCAAAGTCGGTGAATGAGGCTCAGAAGGGTATGGCATTTGCTGCCTATATCAAGCTGTTGGTGCCATTGCTCGTAGTGTTGCCTGGCATAGCGGCTTTTGCTATGTATGCGCCAATATCCAAGCCCGACGAAGCCTATCCGTGGCTGCTTGCCAATATATTGCCTGATGGCATTCGAGGTATAGCTTTTGCCGCCCTGACAGCAGCTATTGTCAGTTCGCTTGCGTCAATGATGAACAGTATATCCACGATATTCACTATGGATATCTATCGATCGTATATTTGCCCTAAAGCCTCAGACCGATCGTTGGTGAGCATAGGTAGATGGGCAAGTCTGGTGTCGTTGCTGATAGCTGTGGTTATATCGCCTATGCTTACGGGGTTGGATCAGGCATTCCAGTATATACAGGAGTTTACGGGATTTGTTAGTCCTGGAGCATTGGCAATTTTCCTTGCTGGCTTTTTCTATCCTAAAGCCACGTCTCGTGGTGCTCTGGCAGCAGCGTTGTGTTCGTTTGTATTCTCGACATTACTGAAGATAGTATGCCCCGATCTACCATGGATGGATCGAATGGGAATAGTATTCTTGTTGTGTTGCCTCTTGATAGTATTGATGGGCAATAAACAACAGGCAGACAAACACGCTTATGTGTATGATAAGTCGTTGTTTAGAACGAGTAAGTTTTTTGACGTTTCAGCGTTAATTATTATGGCAATATTGGTGTTTATATATACAATATGGTGGTAACACGAAAACAATTAATATAATGAGAAGAATAAGTTTAGTATTTTTGGCATGTATGTTTGTACAGCTTTTGTTGGCAGCCTCTTATTCTGACAAGAGCTACTCTTTGCCACAAAAGGTTACGGGCGTTAGTCGTCCTATCATGTCAATCAATGGCACTTGGAATTTCAAATTCGACGACAATAGCCAGTGGACACCTGTCAAAGTGCCGGGCGAGTTGGCAATGCAAGGCTTTGCCATAAAGCACGACCAATGGTTCTACTACAAAAAAATAATAAATGTACCTGCCGACTTTCGTAGAAAGCGTGTCATACTGAGGTTTGACGGTGTTTATAGTCACGCTCGCCTCTCTGTTAATGGGGTGTTCGTACGCGAACATTTTGGAGGTTTCACCCGCTGGGATAATGACATCACATCGCTGGTGCGACCAGGACAGCCGAATACAATCAGTCTTGAGGTAGAAGACCGCATTGACGATATTTCCTATGCATCGGGCTATGCACATCATCCTATTGGGGGTATTCTGAGGGATGTTACGCTTTTTGCGTTGCCAGAGAATTCTATCTACGATGTAAATATAGAGACTCATTTGGACAGCATCTTCAAGGATGCTACCCTAAGATATAGTTTCGAATATGAAGGGAAGGCACCTGCAAAGCTCACCATAAATCTGAAGGACAAGAATGGACGAAATGTAAAACTTGCGAAATCTGCTTTCGCAGTGCGCCAAGGTCATAATGAGATAAATATACCGGTAGCCAATCCTGACAAATGGGATGCCGAACACCCTAACCTCTACCAACTCACAACAACATTGCGTTCAGCAGGCAAGTCGTCGGTAGTGTTCAATGACGAGGTGGGCTTCCGTGATATTAAGATTGTGAAGAATAAGTTGTTGGTGAACGGACGACAGGTAAAGCTGCGCGGAGCGTGCAGACATGATGTCGACCCATATATGGGTAGAGGCACTACACCATACACCGACAGTCTGGATGTTGTATTGTTTAAAGAGTCGAACATGAACTTTGTGCGTACTTCGCATTATCCACCGAATGAGCGATTCTTGAAGTTCTGCGACCGGTATGGCATATATGTAGAAAGCGAGACTGCGTGCTGCTTTGTCAATACTCATCGTCAGAAAAATTATGCTCCTGGAGCTACTCATGATAATCCTGATTTCGAGGCCAAATACTTGGGTCAGTTGCAAGAGGAGGTGAAAGTAAACAGATTGCATCCATCGGTGTTGATATGGAGTATTGGTAATGAAAGTACGTATGGCAGCAATTTCCAGAAGAGCTATGATTGGATAAAGAAGGTAGACCCTACACGTCCAGTGATCTTTAGCTATCCAGGGTCTGCTAAGGATAAAGGTGTCAAGGTTTATGATATTCTTAGTATGCACTATCCTGGTTGGAACGGGTCAATCGATCAATGGGGCTATTCGTGTCGTAACTTCGAGTATGGCGACATGCCGGTCATCTACGACGAGTGGGCACATCCTGCTTGTTATACGTACAGCACATTGCAGAACGATCCCGGTATTCGCGAGTTCTGGGGCAAGTCAATAGATTTGATGTGGGACGGCGTGTACAATGCTACGGGAGCACTTGGTGGTGCTATATGGTGCTATCAAGATGATATATTCGAGCTTCCTAAGCCCAAAGTGGGTAATGCCTATTGGAAGGAATTTGCACGTACAGCCAAGCCTAAGGATTATCAGGGTGAGTGTGTAGGCTATGGCGAATGGGGCATCGTTGATTTGTGGCGACGTAAGAAGCCTGAGTTCTGGTCGGTAAAAAAAGGCTATTCGCCTGTGAAGCTGCTTGCGGGAAAGATAATTAATGCCGATGCAGGGACAATCATTCAGATGACTATACAAAACCGATTTGACCATACTAATCTGAATGAGATTAGTGCGCGCTATACCTATAATGGACAGACCCGAACGCTGACGTTGCCTTCGCTCGAACCTCACCAGAAGGGCATACTCACAATCCCTGCTAACGACTGGCAGGATGGTAATCATTTGGTGATAGATTTCGTTGATGCGAAAGGACAACTCATAGACCGATATGACAAGGTGATTGGACATGAAGTGATTGACTATCCCGAGTTGGGACATGGCACAGCCTTGAAGATAGAAGAGACATCAGACCGTCTGATTATCAGTGGCGATGGTTTTACTGTTCCTTTCGACCGTAAGACGGGTTTAGTGTGCAACGTAAAGGCAGGCAATGAGGTTGTCATCGACAAAGGACCGTTCATGAATATGTATGTCAATCTGAACCATCTGAGTGGTGCCGAGGTACGCAAGATAGCCAACTATTATAGTACTAAGGATAGTGACTGGACGCTCGAGTCGATGGTATGCAACAAGCTGTCGGGCGGCAATGTAAGTGTAGACGTGAAAGGACACGCAAAGGGCGTAAAGTGTCAATATCAGATGCTTATCACTCCAAGCGGCAAGATGACTATATCCTACGCTGTAGACGGATTGCCCAACGGATATCTTCGCGAGACCGGACTTAAGTTCTACCTTTCAGAGGATGTCAAACACTTGTCGTGGCAACGTGATGGCTATTGGGACTGCTATCCCGATTCTGCATTTGCTGGCAATAAGGGAGATTGCTCTTTATACCAGTCGCGTCAGGTTGGTTATGGCGAACGCCCGGTACAGGAGTGGCAAGACGATACGCACAATTATTATTATTGGGCAGATCGCGGTGCCAATTGCAACCGTCCGCTCACACAGAAGGCTAAGGGTATGAAGGAGAACATATACTATTATACTGTATCTACCGATGCCCGCCATCAGTTGTCTGTTGTCTCTACCGATGCTAAGCTGGCATGCAGAATGAATAAAATGCCCGATGAACAGTTGGTAATCTATATCAACAATCGATGGGACTATCCTGAAATAGCCTGGGGTAATTATTGTAAGGTCATTGAGGCACTGCCTTGTTATGGTGTAATAGAAATGAGAATAAAATAACTAAAAATATGAAATTTCTAACTCAACAAGTCCTTAAAGTTGTCTTGCTGGGGATGCTTATTTTTATAAGCTCCCCCGGCATGGCACAAAACAAGAAGATGACGCGAGTAGCTACCAATGATTGTGGAGTTCCTGGCGCACAGCCCTTCTTGGTAAGTGGTGATAATTATACTATGCCCGATGGCATAAAAGGAAGTAAAGAGGCTGTCACATGCAATTATGGCAACAAGGTTATCTATGCTTTCAATAAAATGGACATACATGCCGACTATAAGTTGGAGGTGGTATATCTTGCCGACCATGAGCGTCTGCAGCATATTGTAGTAGATGGTAATGAGATACAGGCCCCTATCACATTGCAAGCAGGCAAAGAGCAACGCTATATGATAGACCTTCCGCGTAAGGCTTATGCCTATAGCCAACTGGTATTGGTGTTTGAGAATTCAGGTAAAGGAGCTAATGCAATAGTGTCAGAGCTGAACCTTTATTCTTCAAATCCGAAAGCTCCAGTGCCATTCGAGGGCGAAGAAAAGCATGCCTTGGTCAATGTGCAGACATATAATGTAGACACAAATGTAGACGTAGAAAAGGTTACTCCAGTATATGCACCTCTGCCCAAGAGTGTGATGGGTAGCTATCAACCTACACTCTCGCTCAACGGTGACTGGATGTTCAATCCTAAGCCTGGCAAGGAGTTTTACAAACTACCACTGTCTGACCAGTGGAAATCGATTGTTGTGCCTGGCGAATGGGCTATGCAGGGATATAAAGTCGACTCAATGGCTTTTGCTGGATATCGCAAGACTTTCGCAATACCCAACGACTGGCAAAATAGTCAGATACGACTACGTTTTGATGGTGTGCATAGCGAGTATCATGTATATCTGAATGGTGTAGAAGTAGGCTATCATATGGGAGGCATGACACCTTACGAAATTGATATTACCAGTCATCTCAAGGCTGGCAACAACGAACTGGCTCTTGCCGTAAGAAGTGAGTCGCTGGCTGACATGTTGGGTAGTCTGACACAATATGCTGCCCATCAGTTGGGAGGCATCACACGCAAGGTTACTCTGTTTGCTGTGCCCAAGACATATGTGTCTGATATGAGAATTGTCACCGACTTGGACAATAACTACAAGAATGCTATCCTCAATATACAGACTGCCATTACTAATGCCACTGGCCAGACGCAAGACAAATTGACCCTACGTATGTCTGTCGATGATCTGCCTAATGTGGCTGTGGTAAATCTGCCACGTCTGGTTGCTGGCGAGACATGGAAAGGTGTGTTGTCGGACTCAGTGATAGCTCCAATGCTTTGGAACAATGAGAGTCCGAAGCTGTACAAACTGCATTTGGCACTTTACAATGGCAGCGATGTTGTAGAAACTATCGAAAAGCGCTTCGGTTTCCGCGAGATAGAAATCAGAGGCAATGAAATGCTTGTCAATGGTGTGCCTGTCAAACTGCGCGGTGTGTGCCGACATGAGATGCACCCATTGACGGGACGTGTAATGACTCCGGAACTGGAACGCCGTGATGTGGAGCTGTATCGTGCTGCCAACTGCAACTTCATCCGCACATCGCATTATTCGCCATGTGAAGAACTGCTCGATATATGCGACGAGATGGGTATGTTTGTCGAGGTGGAGGCGCCAATATGCTGGGTAGGACACCATGCCAATGAAAACTGGCAGACGCTGAACTATCAAGACAAGAAGTATTATGAATATGTGTTGCAGGCCAATATAGAAAATATCCATTTCAATCGCAATCATCCCTCGGTGATCTTCTGGTCGATGGCTAATGAGTCATATTGGAACAAAGAGTTTGCTCAGGTGCAGGAATATGTTAATAAGGCCGACACCACACGTCCACATACATTCCACGACCAGGCATACGGCGGCTTCAACAACCAAGGTAGCACTGCTCCGATAGCCAACATCCACTATCCTGGCCCCGACGGCTATAAGGTAGCAGCCAAGAGCCAGCGCCCTATGGTTTATGGAGAGTATTGCCACCTCAATGTCTACAACCGTAGCGAACTGGTTACCGACCCCGGAATACGAAGCGACTGGGCATTGGCGTTGGAACCTACATGGGAGAATATGTATAAGACAAAGGGTGTGTTGGGCGGATCTATATGGTCGGGTATCGACGATATATTCCAGATGCCTGACGGCAATGCTGTAGGTTACGGACCATGGGGCCCTATCGACGGATGGAGACGTCCGAAGCCAGAATATTGGGATATGAAGAAAATATATAGTCCTATTAGAGTTCTGACCGATCAGATTAGTCCGTCGCATAAACTGACCGTCAAGATAGCCAATAGATACACCTTCTTGAATATGGACAATCTGAAGATTGCTTACAAGTATGGCGATGAGCAAGGCTATGTGACAGCTTCGATACCACCATCAAGACAGGGCGAGGTTTCAATATCTGTCTCTCAGCCCGACAAAGCCAATAATCTGTACCTGTCGTTTATCGACCCACGTGGCTTTGTGGCAGACGAATACTTGATACCTGTAGGAAGCCAGAATCAGGACAATCAGATGGTCTTGATAGATGTGCCAACCAAACTTAAGACCGCCAAAGATCGTTATGTCATCACGGGCAAGAAGTTTGTGTGTGAGATAAGCAGAACAACCGGACAAATCCTCTCGATGAAAAAAGAGGGACATGAGCAGTTGACTGGTGGTCCTTATCTGATGGCTCTTCCGCTAACGGGTGGAGGCTGCTATCCCAACCATAATGCTAATACTCCAGTTTTTAACGACTTGTGTAGTAACTGGACTGTAACAAAGACAGAAGCCCACCGTGACGGAATGAATGTCGTTGTCTGCGTAGAGGGCAAATACAAGGAGTTTGAAGGTGCATATACACTAACTGTCAATTCGAACGGAAAATTGTCTGTCGACTATCGCTTCAATGCCTTGGAGAATGTAAACCCACGCCAATGGGGTATGGTGTTTGATGCACCAATGAGATTCGACCAGGCATTCTGGCATCATAAGGGAAGATGGAGCGTTTATCCTGATAACCATATAGGAAGAACATCGGGTGTTGCAAAGCTATTCTATACAGACGTTCCGTCAACAGTAAACCCACGTCAACAGCCCACATGGGCGTGGAGTCATGATGCCAACCAGTTAGGCAGTAACGATTTCCGTTCAACCAAAAGGAATATATGGCGTGCAGGCTTGAATGACAATGCCCAGCATAAAATTCAAGTGATATCAAATGGCGACCAGCATTGGCGTTCATGGAAGAATGGCAATAAGATACAGTTTCTTGTAGCCGATTTTGTTTCGCCTGGCGATGAGATGTTTTTAGGTGGCTATTATGGCAAGTATCGCAAACCTTTGAAGAAAGGCGATGAGATAAAGGGAAGAATTGTCTTGAATGTAGAGTAGTAACTGTAAAAAAGCAAGCTTATTCAGATATTACGAGTGATATTATATATTCATCTTATTTATATGTTTGTAAGAGGGTAGGGCAGGAATGTCATACCCTCTTATTCATAATATACTATTAAGATAAATATCGTAGCATTGGAGTATTACTTAGCCTTACAAAATAAATCATTATTCAATACGTATTCTTTTATTTTTCCATTTATTTGCTCTGTTTTTCCTTTGTGTTTTGGAATTTTCTCTGTTAACAAAAGACAAAATGCAGGTGTTTTATTTGCTTGTATCGAATTATTGCTGTAATTTTGCACATACATAAATTGATGTGCAAAATAATAGAAAAGTAAATAATCGTTATGTCAATATCCAAGACTCGCCAAAAACTCGTTGATGTGGCACGCCAGCTGTTTGCCAAGAACGGCATTGCCAACACTACAATGAACGACATTGCTGTGGCATCGGGCAAGGGTCGCCGTACGCTATACACCTACTTTAACCGCAAGGAAGACGTGTATTCGGCTGTGATAGAGTCGGAATTGGAGCGCCTGTCGGACAAGCTCGACGAGGTGGCAGGCATGAAGATGCGGCCACAGGACAAGATTATAGAGCTGATATACACACATCTGAGCATGATTAGGGAGACAGTGGTGCGCAACGGCAACCTGCGTGCAGAATTTTTCCGCAACATCTGGATGGTGGAGAAGGTGCGCAAGAAGTTTGATGAGGACGAGATTGAGCTCTTTCGCAAGGTATATGCCGACGGCAAGGCCGACGGTGAGTTTGACATCGAAGACGTTGACCTTGTGGCAGACATCACACATTATTGTATAAAGGGACTTGAGGTGCCATTCATCTACGGTCGTCTTGGACACGGCATGACTGAAGAGACCAGCAAGCCGCTTGTAGCCAAGGTGGTGTATGGCGCACTGGGCAAGCGTATTAATAATGTATAGTGAAGATATATATATACGAAACAATAATTACTAAATAACAATTAATTAATTAACGAAATGGGATTACTTACAGGTAAGACTGCCCTCGTCACTGGAGCAGCCCGCGGCATCGGAAAGGCTGTCGCTATGAAATTCGCCTCTGAAGGCGCAAACATCGCATTCACCGACCTCGTTCTTAACGACGAAATGGCCGCAGGTCTTGAGGCTACACGCAAGGAGATTGAAGCTCTGGGCGTTACATGCCGCGCTTATGCTGGCAACGCCGCTGACTTTGAGGAGACTGAGAAGACTGTTAAGCAGATTCACGCTGACTTCGGTTCGATCGACATTCTCGTTAACAACGCCGGTATCACCAAGGACGGACTCATGCTGCGTATGACTGAGGCTCAGTGGGACGCTGTATTGAACGTCAACCTTAAGTCGGCTTTCAACTTCATCCACGCTTGCTCGCCAATCATGCTGCGTCAGCGCAGTGGCTCTATCATCAACATGGCTTCGGTAGTTGGTGTTCACGGCAACGCCGGACAGTGCAACTATGCTGCCTCTAAGGCTGGTATGATTGCCCTCGCCAAGTCAATCGCTCAGGAGTTGGGACCGAAGGGTGTACGTGCCAACGCTGTAGCTCCTGGTTTCATCGAGACTGCTATGACTGCACAGCTGCCTGAGGAGATTCGCAAGGACTGGATGAAGAAGATTCCTCTTCGTCGTGGCGGTCAGACCGAGGACATCGCCAATGTATGTCTGTTCCTCGCTTCTGACATGTCTTCTTATGTCAGCGGTCAGGTCATCCAGATCGATGGTGGCATGAATATGTAATCAGACTGATTATACATTAATAATATGGTAGGAGGGTATGGCGGTAACCGTATCCTCCTATTTTAATTCATATACCAGCTTATGAAGGTAGTCTACGAAGACAATCACATTATAATAGTCGACAAGTGCAGCGGCGAGATTGTGCAGGGCGACAAGACCGGCGACAAGCCTCTGTCCGATACAGTGAAGGAGTATATCAAGGAGAAATACAACAAGCCGGGCAACGTGTTCCTCGGTGTGGTGCACCGACTCGACCGCCCAGTAAGCGGACTCGTGGTGTTTGCCAAGACATCGAAGGCGCTCTCGCGACTCAACGATATGTTCCGCACGGGCGACGTACACAAGACCTATTGGGCAGTAGTGAAGCGTCGCGACATAGCTATGGAAGGTACGCTGACCGACTGGCTCACTCGCAACGAACGCCAGAACAAGAGCTACGCACATGAACGCGAAGTGCCTGGAGCCAAGAAGGCTGTGCTGAAATACAAGGTGCGCGCCGTGGCCGACAACTATATGCTCATAGAGGTGATGCTGCTCACAGGCCGCCACCATCAGATACGCTGCCAGTTGGCACACATGGGATGCCCCATCAAGGGCGACCTGAAGTATGGTGCACCGCGCAGCAATCCCGACGGCAGCATATCATTGCTGTCGCGCCGTGTAGAGTTTGTGCATCCCGTGTCGAAGGAGACCATCGTGGCTTACGCCGATGTGCCTAATGACCGCCTGTGGCACGACCTCAGCGCCAATGCGGAGTAGAGGTTCGCTCAAAACTAAATAAAACTAATAAAAAAGCAAAATATGAAGCCAGTTGTAAAGAAATCGCTTATTGCCGTGGCTGCAGTTGTTGCCACGCCCATTGTCATTTTAGTTCTATTGGCTGTGCTGCTTTATGTGCCGCCAGTGCAAAACTGGGCAGTAAAGCAAGTGGCTTCATATGCCTCAGAGTCGACAGGTATGACAGTACGTGTCGACCATGTGCGCCTGCGCTTTCCGTTAGACCTGACAGTCGACGGTTTTCTGGCAACACAGCCCAACGACTCATTACGCCACAAAACTGACACTATAGCCGACGCCCGCCAGCTTACTGTGAGTGTGCGTCTGCGACCGTTGTTTAATGGCAATGTGGTGGTCGACCGCCTCGAATTGGCGGACACCAAACTCAATACAGCCCACTTCGTACCTGCGGCACGTGTCAAAGGACGCATCGGACAGCTCTCGCTGCGCAGTCGTAGCATCAATCTTAATGACGAGACTGTGCATATCGACCGTGCAGCGCTGAAGGGAGCACGTCTGGATGTAGCACTGAGCGATACTGTGCCCGAAGATACTACCAGCACACCGTCGCACTGGAACATCACGCTCGACCGTTTTGACATAGCCGACACCAAAGCTACGGTGCACATGCCTGGCGACTCGCTGCGCATTGCGACAGGAATTGGCCGACTGGAGGCACGCAATGGCAGTTTCGACCTGTTTAAGGGAACGTATAGTGTGGGTTCGCTCGACTGGCGTGAGGGTTCGCTCAATTACGACATGCGCTACACCTTGGCTCAGCCAGGGTTCGACTATAACCATATAGCACTCTCCGCCATTGGCATACACGTCGACTCGCTGCAATATAGCGATGACGGCGTAAGGCTGAGGCTGAAGGAGTGTGCGCTGAAGGAGAAGAGCGGACTGCAAGTCAATGAGTTTTCAACCTACCTTTTGCTGGATTCTACCCATGTGTGGTTGCCTGATATGCGACTGCGCACACCTAAGTCGATGCTTACAGCAAAGGTGAAGATGGACCTTTCGACATTTGCCGAAAGCAATCCCGGCGTTATGGACGTCAACATTAAGGGCTATGTCGTCAAGACCGATTTCGTGCCACTGCTTGGATTCCTGCCCAAGGAGATGTTGCGCCGCATGCCTGCCACGCCCATCACACTCAATGCCGACATCAACGGCAACATGCGTCGGCTCAGCATCAATGAGCTGTCGGTGACCTATCCTACGGCTTTCGCCTTAAAGGCTAAGGGCAAGGCGCAGAATCTCACGGATACCGACCGTCTGCGTGCCGACATCAAGGCAGAGGGACGTACATATAATCTCGACTTTGTCAAAGCGATGCTGCCACGCTCGATGGCAAGCTCGTTCAACATACCATACGGCATTGGGCTTAAAGCCAATGTGCATGTCGACGGACCACGCTATGCTGCCGACTTCAACGTGACTGAGGGTGGCGGACATGTGGGCGGCAAGGCTTCGGTCGACACGCGTCGCATGGCTTACAACGCAACGTTGTCGGCAGAGAGTCTGCATCTGTCGCACTTTGTGCCCGGACTGGCGGCAGGACCGTTCACTGGCAGTCTGAAGGCGCACGGAGTGGGCACCGACATGCTGTCGCCACGTACACAGCTCGATGCAGAGGGCAGTATTGCCGAGTTCAGATATGCCGGCTACGACATGTCGAACATGAAGCTCACTGCCAATGTACACAATGGGGTGGGGCATGCGCTGCTCGACAGTCATACGCCATTGCTTCAGGGCACTATCAACCTCAATGCCCTGATGAACGGCAAACGTATGGACGCACAATTGGCGTGCGACCTCATCAATGCCGACTTTATGCGTATGGGTGTCAGCAAGCGTCCGCTGACAGCTTCGCTGCGTGCCGATGTCGACCTGGCGAGCGACTTCAAGATTAATCACACCGCACGTGGAGTAATTGGCAACATCATTGTGCGTGACAGTTTGCGTACGTATCGCCCTGAGCGAATTGCGCTCGACATATTCACACGCCGCGACTCTACTCACGCCGCCGTAACCAGTGGCGACTTTAGGTTGCGCCTGGATGGCAGCGGTACGATAGAGCACATTATGAAGCGGCTGGAGAATGTCAACGAGGAGGCTATGCGACAATCGAAGGAGAGATATATCGACCAGATGCGCTTGCGTGAGCGTCTGCCAGACGTGGCACTGTACTTCGATGCCGGACGCGAAAATATCTTCGCCCGAACATTACGCCGTTTCGGCTACGATTTCCATAACGCATATATAGATATGTCGGCATCGCCGGCGGCAGGTATCAACGGCAAGCTGCGCCTCGACTCGCTCGTGGCAGCTGGTGTGCAGTTGGACACCATACGCCTGGCGTTCAAGTCGGATTCGATAAAGACCGACTTTGAGGGGCAGGTGCGCAACAACCGCTCCAACAAGCAGTTTGTGTTTGACGCCCGTTTCCGTGGTGCCTTCTACGAGCAGTCGATGTATTTGGGCACACGCATATACGATGCCCGCGAACGTCTCGGCATAGCGCTCGGACTGCGTGCACAGATGGAACAGGGCGGTGTGCGTGTGTCGTTGGGCGGCATCGACCCCGTGTTAGGATATAAGGAATTCAAGGTTAACAAGAACAACTATGTGTTCTTTGCCAACGATATGCGCCTCTCTGCCGACATGGCTTTGCGTGCCGACGACGGCATGGCTGTGCGCGTATATACCAACGACAGCACCGAAGCATTGCAGGATGTGACCATCGGACTGACACGTTTCGACCTGCAGAAGGTGCTCGCCGTAGTGCCTTATGCACCTAATATATCGGGCATTCTCAATGGCGACTTCCACTACATATCGCAACAAGAGGGCGATATGTCGGTATCGTCGTCGGTGAGTGTGGACAAAATGACTTATGAGGGTTGCCCGATAGGCAATCTGTCGAGCGAGTTTGTGTATATGCCGAAGGACAATATGCGCGAGCATTATGTAGACGGAACGCTCTCGATGGACGGCTACGAGGTGTGCACACTCACCGGTTCGTACGACACCGATGGCGAAGGCACGCTCGATGCCGACCTCAACATGTCGCGCACACCGCTGCTTCTGCTCAACGGATTCGTCCCCGACCGCATCATAGGATTCAAGGGTTATGCCCAGGGTGAGGTGAAAGTGCACGGCTCGCTCAGTCGTCCTGACGTCAACGGCGAGGTTTATTTTGACTCAGCCTATGTGGCAAGCGAACCGTATGGCATCGAGATGCGTATGTGCGACGACCCGATCACCGTCACCGACAGCCGACTCTCGCTCGAGAACTTCCAGCTCTTTGCACGCAACGGCAATCCGCTCACGTTGCGAGGATATGTCGACTTTGCCGACGTGTCAAACATGTCACTCAGTGTACGGATGCGTGCCGACAACTATCTGCTTATCGACTCGAAGGAGACAGCACGCTCGGAGGCTTACGGAAAGGCTTGGGTCAATTTCCTCGGACTGGCTGAAGGACCGCTCGACGCGCTGCGTGTGCGTGGTCGACTCGACGTATTGGGTTCGAGCGACGTTACATACGTATTGCGCGACTCACCTCTCAGCACTGACAATCAGCTCGACGGACTCGTTAAGTTTGTCAACTTCCGCGACCCCAATGCCGTGACCGTGACACGTCCGCCAATCAACGGACTCAACATGGACCTCACGGTCAATATCGATGACGGTTCGCATGTGTTGTGCGCGCTCAATGCCGACCACTCCAACTATGTTGACCTCATTGGTGGAGGCGACCTGCGTATGCAATATACTGCCAGCGACGGACTGAGTCTGTACGGACGCTATACTATAGGTTCGGGCGAGATGAAATATTCGTTGCCCGTAATTCCGCTCAAGACATTTATCATCAAGGATGGCAGCTATGCCGAATTCTCGGGCGACCCGATGAATCCGCGACTCAACATCACTGCTACCGAAGAGAACAAGACTACAGTGACTGACGACGGCGGAGCCAGTCGTAGCGTGACATTCGAGTGTGGCGTCGTGATAACCAAGACGTTGAAGGACATGGGACTGCAGTTTACCATCGATGCTCCTGACGACCAGCAGATGCACAACGAGCTGATGACGCAGTCGGTAGAGAATCGTGGCAAACTGGCTGTGACGATGCTTACAACAGGAATGTATCTCGCCGACGGCAACACCAACTCGTTCTCGATGAACAATGCGTTGAGTGCATTCCTCAATTCGCAGATCAATGCCATCAGCGGCAACGCCCTGCGTACGCTCGATCTATCGTTCGGTATGGACAACACCACGCTGGGTTCGGGACAGGTACATACCGACTATTCGTTCAAGTTCTCAAAGCGATTCTGGAACAATCGTCTGCGCATCGTCATCGGTGGAAAGGTGTCGAGCGGTGCAGAGATAGAGAATCAGAACGATACGTTCTTCGACAACGTTACGTTTGAGTATCGTCTGTCGCCCAACTCCAACAAGTACTTGAAGCTGTTCTACGACCGCGACTCGTACGACTGGCTCGAAGGCTATGTGGAGCAGTTTGGAGGTGGTTTCCTATGGCGCAAGAAGATGGACAGCCTGAAGGAGATATTCCGTTTCAGAAAGCCGAAACAGGCAGACGAGCCGGAACTGCTTAACGATACTACAAGACAGAAGAAATAAACATAAAAGCCGTTTATATAGATATGAATGCAAATAGAAATAACAGCATACTGACACTCTCACGCCTGTGGAAGGGCGTGATGGGTGTGCTCGGCATAGTGCTCCTCGCTTCGTGCTCGGAGACGGCGAGTGTGCCCGACGGCGACCAGCTGTACACCGGACAGCGCAAAATAAAATATGAGAATTACAAGGCCAGCGACCATCTCACCACCACTCAGGAAGAGGTGGAGGCGGCTCTTGCCACCGAACCCAACGGAGCTATACTCGGCAGTTCGTATTATCGCTCGCCATTCCCTTACCGCTTGTGGATATACAATGCCTTTCACAATAGCGACGAGGGATTGGGCAAATGGGTGCGCAAGACATTCGGTAAGGCACCGGTGCTCATGAGCAACGTAAATCCGCGTCTGCGCTCGCAGGTGGCACGCGAACTGCTGCGTGCACGTGGCTATTTCGGATCGTATGTCAATTACGACATTCTAACAAATTCAAACCCTAAGAAGGCTAAGATTGGCTATACGGTCAATTTTGGCGACCTGACCACCATAGACACCCTTACATACGAGAACTTCCCCGTTGAGGCTCAGCAGCTCATCGATTCGATGTCGACAGAATCGTTGGTGCACAAGGGCGACCCGTTCGATGTGTCGACGCTCGAAGCCGAGCGTACACGTGTGTCGACACTGTTGCGCAACAACGGCTACTTCTACTATCAGCCGGGCTATGCCACATATCTGGCTGACACCCTTGCTGCTGTGAATAAGGCGCAGGTGAAGTTGCAGTATGCCGACAGTCTGCCCTCGCAGATAGGCAAGAAGTGGTATATCGGGCATATCAATCTTGAGATGCGACGCAATGCTATGCAGCAACTCACTGATACTGTGACGCGCCGTGACTATACAATAGTATATACGGGCAAGCGCACGCCTATCCGTGCTGGCGTGATAGCGCGCGACCTGAAGATGCGTCCTGGCAAACTCTATAGCTATAACACCTATCAGCAGTCAATCAATACACTCACCTCAAAGGGACTCTTCTCGCGTGTAGACCTTGGATTTGCTCCGCGCGACACCTCTGCAACCTGCGACACGCTCGACCTTACGCTCAACTGCGTATTCGACAAGCCGTATGACTTTTCTATCGAGGCAAATGTAGTAGGCAAGACTACGGGTCGTGTGGGTCCGGGATTGGTTATGGGTGTAGTCAGACGCAACGCCTTCCGTGGCGGCGAGAAATTGTCGATCAATCTGAAAGGCTCGTACGAGTGGCAGACAGGACACCGTGCCGACGGTACAAGTTCCAAGTTCAACTCGTATGAGTATGGTGCCGACGTGTCGCTTGAGATGCCACGACTGATGTTCGTAGACCGTTTGATGGAGCGTGTGCGTGCCAAACGCTGGCTGAGCGGACAAAAGGTGAAGCCCAACAACACAGTATCGAACACGCTTATCAAGGCTTCGAGCGACGTGCTCAACCGTTCGGGCTACTTCAAGCGTCACATCGTGTCGGGCGAATTGACATATACCATCCAGCCCGCGCCCAATAGGGTGCATCAGTTCTCGCCCCTCATACTGCAATACGAATACATGCAGAAGCAGACCGAGGCTTTCAAGGAGATAGTAAGTCAAAGTCCGTATCTGCTAATATCAATGGCCGACCAGTTTGTGCCTAAGATGCGCTATACGTTCACTTATCAGTCGCGCTCTACCTTCCGCAACCCTATATATTGGCAGGTGTCGGTGAGCGAGGCTTCCAATCTGTTGTCGCTTGGCTATCTGGCGTGCGGAGAGAAGTGGAATGAAAAGGGTAAGACGATGTTCAAGAACCCATACGCTCAGTTCTTGAAGATAGAGACCGACTATCGCAAGACGTGGCAGGTGTCTGACCACAGCCAACTGGTGGGCCATGTCAATGCCGGCGTGATATGGTCGTACGGCAATGCCAGTGCAGCTCCATACAGTGAGCAGTTCTATGTGGGCGGTGCCAACAGCATACGTGCCTTCAACGTGCGCAGCATCGGTCCGGGCCGCTATTACACCAATCAGTCGCGACTCTCGTATATGGACCAGACGGGCGACATAAAGTTTCAGGCCAATGTGGAGTATCGTCCGCGTCTGTTCGGCAATCTGTATGGAGCGCTGTTCATTGATGCCGGCAACGTATGGGCAATGCGCGACGACGGCTATCGTGCCGGGTCGAAACTGCAAATGAAAAATCTGCTAAAGGACATGGCTTTAGGCACGGGTGCAGGCATTCGCTACGACTTGGAGTTCTTTGTGCTGCGTCTCGACTGGGGTATTGGCATACATGTGCCATACAAGAGCGGATTCTACAATATGAATAGTTTTAAGGATTCGCAGAGCCTGCATTTCGCCATTGGCTATCCGTTCTGATGCCAATGGCAGAGGCAAGGGTGAAATTTAGTATGCAGCTATGCAATTGAAGCCTTCGACTGCTACACGGTCGCGGATGGTATTGAGTTCGTCGTGCGTAGCCTTGCGCAGCGTTGGGCATGGAGTTTCGCGGTCGATGGTGTATATCATCACCTCCGATGGGCGTATTTGTCGCACGGTTGCGAGCCACGGCTCAACGAATCGGTCGCTGGTGTTCGAAACATCGCGCCCCAGGTCGTCGGTTCCGTTCATAAAAATGGTCTGTATGATGACGTGACCATTGAACGACTGCATCTCTTTGATTATTTGCTCCACGTCGTAGGCAGGTGAAACGGGGCGGTCTACATTATTTATATATATAGGGTCTACAGTGTCGAGCTTCATTATGTTGTTGTCGACGAGCATCAATGCGCGGTGTACATCGGGGCGAATGGCAAGCGTAGAGTTGGTCAGCACCGAAACTTTGGCGTTGGGATAGAACTCATTGCGCAGCCGTATGGTGTCCTCGATGATGCCCAGGAAGTCGGGATGGCCCGTCGGTTCGCCATTGCCCGAGAACGTGATGACGTCGAGCGCCGAGCCGTTATCCTTCATTTCTTTCAGCTTCTCTTCAAGCGTTACCGCTATGTGCTGGCGTGTAGGGCGTGGCGATGTGGTATGCCGGTTGCGATTATAGCCCACTTCGCAGTATATACAGTCGAACGTACATATTTTTCCGTCGCTCGGATTGACGTTCACTCCGAGCGATATTCCCAGTCGGCGGCTGTGTATAGGGCCTACAATGGGCGAAGGATAGAGAATTGTTGACATCGTTGTCTGTATTAATGTAGATTTTATGGGGTGCCAGTATCTTTTTATGATGATACAAAGATACTGTTTCTATTTTGAAATCAAAACAGCAATACAATCATATCCGTAACAGCGTGTTAATTGTGGTTAATTGCTCGCTGTTCCGATTTTTTTTTTGTTATTTTGCAAGAAATTTGGTATAATATACCCTTTAGAAAATGGCAAAAAGAAGGAAAAAGACCGGCAGTCGTCATGGATTGCAGGCGGTAACGCTGTGCATTAGCACGGCTATGGTGCTTATATTGTTGGGCTTGGTTGTGTTCTCTGTGCTTACAGCGCGCAACCTCTCGACATACGTAAAACAGAATATTGTGGTGACATTGATGCTTCAGGACGATATGACGTCGGGTGAGGCCCGACAGTTCTGTGCCAAGCTGAAGCAGCGCCCTTACATCTGCCGACTCGACTATATCAGCAAAGAGCAGGCACTGCGCGAGGGCATCAAGACGCTCGGCGCCGACCCACGTGAGTTTGCCGACACTAACCCGTTTCTTTCGTCGGTAGAGATTACGCTCAATGCTGACTATGCCAATACCGACTCGCTCCAGTTTATCTCGCGCGAGCTTAAAGCCTATCCAAAGGTGAGCGAGGTGAAATATCAAAAAGACTTGATTGACAGCGTCAACGCCAACATCGCTAAGATAAGTATTGTGTTGCTTACGATAGCGTTGTTGCTCACCATCGTGTCGTTCTCGCTCATCAACAACACCATACGCCTTAGTGTATACGCCCGTCGCTTCTCTATACATACGATGAAGCTCGTGGGTGCATCGTGGGGATTCATACGTGCACCGTTCGTGCGCCGTTATATGCTCTTGGGATTGCTTGCTGCCATCATTGCCTGCATAGCTCTCGGCGGAGCCATATACGTATTATATATGTATGAGCCTGACATCCTTGAGGTGCTGACATGGCAGGTATTGGCGATAACAGCCGGTACTGTGGTGTTCTTCGGACTATTCATCACGGCTCTATGTTCGACCATTTCGGTCAACAAATTCCTGAAGATGAAGGCGGGAGACCTATATAAGATTTAATGTTGAATTATAAATATTAAGTGTTAAATTGACAGGTCGTTGCTCATTTTTGAGTACTGACGATAGCTCGACGCTTGACATTTTGCATTTGACATCTAACATTCAACAGTTAACATTTAACATTCAAATAAAAGAAAAGTGGACAAGAGAAATTATGCTTTCGACAAGATCAATTTCATTCTCATAGCAGTGGGAATGGTGATTGTAATTCTTGGTTTCATCCTCATGAGTGGTGGTGGCAGCGACGAGTCGGTGTTTGATGCTGACATCTTCAGCGTGCGCCGCATCAAGGTGGCTCCAGTGGTTTGCTTCATCGGCTTCATATCAATTGTGTATGCAATAATCAGAAAGCCGAAAAACTAAAACATTTAACACTTAACATTAAAACGAAATAAAGTGGATTGGTTACAAGCATTGGTCCTGGGCATTGTTCAGGGCCTTACTGAATATTTGCCAGTAAGTAGCAGCGGCCATCTTGCCATCGGTTCATACCTCTTTGGCATTGATGGCGAGGAGAATCTGGCATTCACCGTATTGGTGCACGTTGCTACAGTGATGAGTACTTTCGTGGTACTGTGGAAGGAGATTGACTGGATATTGAAAGGACTCTTCAAGTTTAAGATGAACGACGAGACCAAGTATTTCCTCAACATCGTGGTGTCGATGATACCTATAGGCATCGTCGGAGTGTTCTTTAAGGACCAGGTAGAGGAGATTTTCGGTTCGGGACTGCTCATTGTGGGCTGCTGCCTGTTGCTGACAGCCCTGCTGCTCACATTCTCTTATTATGCCAAACCGCGTCAGCGCGAGCATATTTCACTCAAGGACGCCTTCATCATCGGATTGGCACAGGCTTGCGCCGTATTGCCCGGATTGTCGCGCTCAGGTTCTACCATCGCCACAGGACTTCTGTTGGGCAACAAGAAGGAGAAGCTGGCACAGTTCTCGTTCCTCATGGTGATACCTCCCATACTCGGTGAGGCTCTGCTCGACGTACTTAAGGCAGCCAAAGGCGAAGAGGCTTTCGGCGACATCAGCGTTCTGCCACTCGTGGTAGGATTTGTTGCAGCCTTCGTGAGCGGCTGTCTGGCATGCAAGTGGATGATAAACATCGTTAAGAAGGGCAAACTAATATACTTCGGTATCTACTGCGCCATTGCAGGAGCCGTGACAATCGTATGCTCGCTCTTATAAATAGACAGACTGCTTATAAATTAATAGACAACATACAGGGAATGAATTTCACCAAAGGCGAAGTCATCGCCATCAACAAACCCCTTGACATGACGAGCTTCAGCGCTCTTGCCTTTGTGCGCAAGCGTCTGTGTATGCGTCTTGGAGTGAAGAAATTGAAGGTGGGTCATGCCGGAACGCTCGACCCTCTCGCTACGGGTGTGCTTGTGCTCTGTACGGGCAAGTTCACAAAACGCATCGAGGAGTTTCAGCAGCATGGTAAGGAATATACAGCCACATTGCAGCTTGGTGCCACCACGCCCAGCTACGACATGGAGCATCCTGTCAACGAGACTTACCCCACCGACGGCATCACACGCGAGCGTATCGAGCAGGTGCTTGAGCGCTTTAAGGGCGACATCGAGCAGGTTCCGCCTACGTTCAGCGCATGCAAGGTGAGCGGACAGCGTGCCTACGACTTGCGCCGTAAGGGTAAGGACGTGGAACTGCAGCCCAAGAAGATACGCATTGACGATATAGAGCTGACCTCGTTCGACCCCGAACGCATGCAGATGTCGATACGCGTAGCATGCGGCAAGGGTACATATATACGTGCTTTGGCACGCGATATTGGTCGTGCTCTCGATTCGGGAGCTTATCTTACCGAGTTGTGCCGCACACGTTCGGGCGAGTATCGCGTAGAGGACTGTCTCGAACTGACACAGTTTGAGGAGTGGCTCGCCAATCAGACAATAGAAACAACAGAAGATGAATAAATAAAAACGGACTATGAAGTTATCACAGTTTAAATTCAAATTACCCGAGGACCAGATTGCACTCTATCCTCACAGCTTGTACCGTGAGTTTGAGAACGACAAGGGCGAGAAGGAGACATTCCGTATCACACGCCGCGACGAGTGCCGTCTGATGGTTCTGCACAAGAAATCTCAAACTATTGACATGTATAAGAAGGATGCCGACGGCAAGCCCATTGAGGGCGAATACCTCGACTTCCGCAACGTTCTCGACTACTTCGACGAGCACGATACATTCATCTTCAACGACACTAAGGTGTTTCCTGCGCGCCTCTATGGCACAAAGGAGAAGACTGACGCTAAGATTGAGGTGTTCTTGCTGCGCGAGCTTAATGAGGAGATGCGCCTGTGGGACGTACTCGTAGAGCCTGCACGTAAGATACGTATTGGCAACAAGTTGTTCTTCGACGAGTCGGGCACAATGGTGGCTGAGGTCATCGACAACACTACAAGTCGCGGTCGTACGCTGCGTTTCCTCTACGACTGTCCGCACGACGAGTTCAAGCGCGAACTGTTCGCACTTGGCGAGGCTCCGCTGCCACGCTATATCATCGACCGTCGCGAAAACCATCACGCTACAGAGGACGACTTCGACGACTTCCAGTGTATCTTCGCCAAGAACGAAGGTGCCGTTACTGCTCCTGCTACAGGCTTGCACTTCTCGCGCGAGCTGATGAAGCGTATGGAAATCAAGGGTCTTAACTTTGCGTATATCACTCTGCACTGCGGTTTGGGCAACTTCCACGACATCGAGGTAGAGGACCTTACCAAGCACAAGATGGACTCTGAGCAGATGCACATCGGCGCTGAGGCTTGCGCTATCGTCAACAAGACAAAGCAGGAAGGACGCCATGTGTGCGCCGTAGGTACAAGCGTTGTTAAGGCAACTGAAACTGCTGTTGGCACCGACGGAATGTTGAAGGAGTATGAGGGATGGACCAATAAGTTCATCTTCCCGCCGTACGACTTCGGACTTGCCGACTCGATGATATCCAACTTCTATCATCCATACTCTACACTGCTCATGGAGACAGCCGCATTCGGTGGCTACGACCTCGTGATGGAGGCTTACAACCTCGCCGTTAAGCACGGATTCATGTTCGGAAGCTATGGCGACGCGTTGCTTATCCTCAACGACTAATAATAGGCTATGCATGTAGTATACCTTTCGCTCGGTTCAAATCTTGGCGACCGTCATGCCACTATGCGTCGTGCCATTGACATGCTCAATGCCGAGACAGGTACTGTCGACCGACAGTCGTCGCCGCTTGAAACCGAACCATGGGGATTTGAATCAGCCAATAAGTTTCTCAACATGTGTGTGCGTTTGCTCACAACGCTTACGCCAGAGCAACTCCTGTTGAAAACACAGGACATAGAGAAACGGCTTGGTCGCACTGTGAAATCGGTAGACGGGCAATATCACGACCGTCCGATAGACATCGACATGCTGATGTACGACGATGTCAACATTTCGACACCGACCCTCACATTGCCACATCCCCACATGCATGAACGTGACTTTGTGATGATACCGCTACGCGAAATACTCTAAAAAATAGTTAATTCCAGCGTGTTTCATGCTCGTATCTTGCTGATTACGAATAAAAAGTCGTACCTTTGCACTCGCATTACGCAAAAAATCAATAATATTTTAAATTTACAAAAGTTCTATGTATTTAGATCAGGCAAAAAAACAAGAGATCTTTGGACAGTACGGAAAGTCTAACACTGATACTGGTTCAGCTGAGAGCCAGATAGCATTGTTCTCATACCGTATTTCCCATTTGACGGAACATCTTAAGAAGAACCGTAAAGATTATACTACCGCACGTTCATTGACACAGCTGGTAGGAAAGCGCCGCGCATTGCTCAACTATCTGTACGACCGCGACATCAATCGCTACCGTGCAATCATCAAGGCCCTCGGTCTTCGTAAGTAATTCGCGCACAGAAAGCTTAAGGCAAACAGAAAGTCCCGAAAACGATTCAAGTTTTCGGGACTTTTTGCATATATATGAACAAAACTTCGTAACTTTGCAAAAAGTTTTTTTTAAGGTACTATATAAATGCAAGACATTAGAAACATTGCTATTATTGCCCACGTTGACCACGGCAAGACTACTCTTGTCGACAAGATGATGTTGGCGGGCAAACTGTTCCGCGACGGCCAGGATAACAGTGGCCAGGTGTTGGATGCCAATGACCTGGAGCGTGAACGAGGAATAACCATCCTTTCCAAGAACGTTTCAATCAACTGGAAAGGTACAAAAATCAATATTATAGACACCCCGGGACACTCCGACTTTGGCGGCGAGGTAGAGCGTGTGCTCAACATGGCAGACGGTTGTATTCTGCTTGTTGACGCTTTCGAGGGCCCAATGCCTCAGACTCGTTTTGTACTTCAGAAGGCTCTGGAGATAGGATTGAAGCCTATCGTTGTAGTTAATAAGGTTGACAAGCCCAACTGTCGCCCTGAAGAGGTGTACGAGATGGTGTTCGACCTTATGTTCTCGCTCAATGCTACTGAGGATCAGCTCGACTTCCCCGTTGTATATGGCTCTGCCAAGAACGGATGGATGGCTGAGGACTACAATGCTCCTACCGACAACATCGACTATCTGCTCGACAAGATTGTTGAGGTGATACCGGCTCCTAAGGTACTTGAAGGTACTCCGCAGTTGCTTATCACATCGCTCGACTACTCAAGCTATACCGGTCGTATCGCTGTGGGACGTGTTCATCGTGGTACTCTGACTGAGGGCATGAACATAACCATATCACATCGTGACGGCAAGATGGAGAAGACCAAGATAAAGGAGATTCACGTGTTTGAGGGAATGGGTCAGAAGAAGGTTGAAGAGGTTCACTCTGGCGACATCTGCGCTATCGTAGGTCTTGAGAACTTCGAGATTGGCGATACCATTTGCGACTTCGAAAATCCCGAACCGCTGCCTCCAATTGCCATCGATGAGCCTACAATGAGTATGCTCTTCACTATCAACGACTCACCGTTCTTCGGCAAAGAGGGCAAGTTTGTGACTTCACGTCACGTCAACGACCGCCTTCAGAAGGAGCTTGAGAAGAACCTTGCGCTGCGTGTTCGTCCCTTCGAGGATTCTACCGATAAGTGGATTGTAAGCGGACGTGGTGTGCTTCACCTCTCGGTTCTCATCGAGACAATGCGTCGTGAGGGCTACGAGCTTCAGGTAGGTCAGCCGCAGGTAATCTACAAGGAGATTGACGGACAGAAGTGTGAGCCTATCGAGGAGTTGACAATCAATGTGCCTGAGGAGTTCTCAAGCAAGATGATTGATATGGTGACACGTCGTAAGGGCGAGATGACATCAATGCAGACACTCGGCGAGCGTGTTGACATCGAGTTCGACATTCCTTCGCGTGGTATCATCGGTCTGCGTACCAATGTGCTTACAGCAAGCCAGGGCGAGGCCATCATGGCTCACCGCTTCAAGGAGTATCAGCCGTTTAAGGGCGAAATAGTACGCCGTATGAACGGTTCGATGATTGCTATGGAGACAGGTACAGCATACGCTTACTCTATCGACAAGCTCCAGGATCGTGGCAAGTTCTTCATCGATCCGGGTGAAGATGTTTACGGCGGTCAGGTAGTAGGCGAGCACGTTCATGACAACGACCTCGTAATCAATGTTACCAAGGCTAAGCAGCTCACCAACGTACGTGCCAGTGGTTCTGACGAGAAGGCTCGTGTGATACCTAAGGTCGTAATGAGTCTTGAGGAGTGTCTTGAGTACATCAAGAGCGACGAGCTTGTTGAGGTTACTCCGAAGAGCATCCGTATGCGCAAGATCACTCTCGACCATCTTGCACGTAAGCGCTCAAACAAGGATTAATGTCTTGCAGAAGTACAGCATGTCACAGACGTGCTGACTTTTTTAAAAAGTATATAAGATACTAAATATAGGAAAGGTGTTTCTTGGCATTGACGTCGGGGAACACCTTTTATTATAATATAATGTATAAGGAAATAAGAAGTATGAAGAAAACTGTATTGTCACTTCTCGTTATGTTGTGCTGTGCTGCTGCGTCGGCACAGCCTGCTGCGGGCAAGTTCTCTATCATTCCTCGTGTGGGAGTGAGTCTGGCAAATCTCTCGGGCGATGGTGTTTATTATGGTAGCGCCAATGCTACGGAATCGTGGGGATCGTCACGCAATAAGCCGGGATTTACTGTAGGTGTCGACCTCGACTATCAGCTTACCAGTTCGCTGTCGGTAATGTTGGGTGCTCATTATGCCCAGCAAGGTTGCAAATATGGCAATGTCAATGAGAAGACAACGCAGTCGGGCAATGTAAACAAATATGTTGGACTGAACGATTTGTCTACACAGCTGCACGTAATCAATGTTCCGTTGCTATTCAACTACTATGTAGCTCCGGGATTTGCAGTGAAGACAGGTGTGCAGTTGGGCTTCCCCATGTCTGGAAAGCTGAAGTATACCGAGACAAACTTCACAGAGAATGAAAACGATGGGTTTGTTGCCGATACGCCGAAGAAGCACGACATCGACCTCAACTCGACAATCAAGAAGGTAGATTTCTCTATCCCCGTTGGTCTCTCGTTTGAGTATATGAACGTGATAATTGACGCCCGCTACAACATCGGACTTACAAATGTTCAGAAGGATTTCCTCGAATTGAAGCCCGTTAAGAACCGTGTGTTTATGTTTAGCGCTGCTTATCGTTTCCAGTTGTAGGAAACATAAAACAATAAAAGACAATAAAAAAACAGCATTGAATACTTCTTTGTAAAGTAGTCAATGCTGTTTTTTTGTGGTTTTACTTGCTGTTAGGGCGTCTTACTTGCAGTTAGGGCACCAAGGCTTCAACTGCTGGAAGAAGTCGTTGCCCTTATCGTCAACGAGGATGAATGCAGGGAAGTCCTCAACGGTAATCTTCCAGATAGCCTCCATGCCGAGCTCGGGATACTCTACGCACTCGATGCTCTTGATAGAGCTCTGAGAGAGAACGGCAGCCACGCCACCGATTGTGCCGAGATAGAATCCGCCGTGCTTCTTGCAAGCGTCGGTCACTACCTGCGAGCGGTTGCCCTTGGCAATCATCACGAGCGATGCACCGTGATCCTGGAACTCGTCTACGTACGGGTCCATACGGTTGGCAGTGGTCGGACCCATTGAACCGCAAGGATAACCCTCCGGAGTCTTAGCCGGACCAGCGTAAAGGATAGGATGGTTCTTGAAATATTCAGGCATCTCTTCGCCTGCATCCAGACGAGCCTTGAGCTTAGCGTGAGCGATGTCGCGAGCCACGATGATAGTACCCTTCAAGTTTACACGTGTGCTGACAGGATACTTAGAGAGCTCTGCGCAAACAGCCTCAATACCGTTGTCGAGGTTGATCTCGATGCCCTTAGTGCCCTCGCCAGGACGACGAAGTTCTTCAGGAATAAGCTCAGAAGGATTAGAGTCCATCACCTCAAGGAATATACCGTCCTTTGTAATCTTACCCTTGATGTTGCGGTCGGCTGAGCAGCTTACGCCCATACCGATTGGGCAGCTTGCACCGTGACGTGGCAGACGGATTACGCGAATGTCGTGAGCCAGATACTTGCCACCGAACTGGGCACCCAGACCAATCTTGTGAGCCTCCTTCAGGAGTTTCTCCTCAAGGTCGATGTCGCGGAAAGCACGACCAGTCTCGTCGCCAGTAGTAGGCAGAGCGCGTAGTATTTGATTGAAGCGAGCTTCACGGTGAGCAGGTTTTTCTCAGCCGATGTGCCGCCGATAACGAATGCGATGTGGTAAGGAGGGCAAGCCGCTGTGCCGAGGCTCTTCATCTTCTCAACGAGGAAAGGCAGCAATGTGCCCTCGTTCTGGATAGTAGCCTTTGTCATCGGATAGAAATATGTCTTGTTGGCAGAGCCACCGCCCTTAGCCACCATTACAAAACGATACTCGTCGCCCTCTACAGCCTCGATGTCAATCTGTGCCGGGAGGTTGCAGCGTGTGTTCACCTCGTCGTACATATTGAGCGGAGCGTTCTGCGAGTAGCGCAGGTTGTCCTGTGTGAAAGTGTTGTAAACACCGCGCGACAGAGCCTCTTCGTCCTCGAAGTCGGTCCATACACGCTGTCCCTTCTCGCCGTGGATGATGGCAGTACCGGTGTCCTGGCAGAAAGGCAGGATTCCCTTGCAGGCAGTCTCGGCGTTGCGCAGGAACTGCAGAGCAACGTACTTGTCGTTCTCCGAAGCCTCGGGGTCAGACAGAATCTTTGCAACCTGCAGGTTGTGTTCGCGGCGCAGCATGAACTCTACGTCGTGAAAAGCCTGCTGTGCGAGCAATGTCAGAGCCTCCTTCGAAACTTTCAGGATTGTCTTGCCTTCAAACTCACCGGTGCTCACGCCTTCCTTGCTGAGCAAGCGGTATTCAGTAGTATCCTCGCCCAACTGGAACATAGGAGCATACTTGAAATCTGGTGTTGATGCCATAATGTTATTTAGTTAATTGATGATTTGAAAATTTCTTTGCCACAAAGTTACAACGAATTGAAGACAATGCAAAATAATTGCCGCCTTTATTTTCCCCTATTTTACGGTAAAATCTTAATCGCAAGCTTCATGATATTTGTGCAACTTGCCATTGTTAACGTATTGTGGCGAAAACCGTGTCGTTTTATTATCAAAACCCTACGAAACTCTACTAATTTGTAAGTATTATGAATGGTAGAATGAAAAAAGTTTATTCTTTAATGCGCTTTGTTGTCTAATTTGCGTAACTTTGTGCCCGTAAAAACCAATAAAAAGAAATACAAAAGAAATGAAGAAGATCAGAGCAGCCGTAGTAGGATACGGCAACATCGGACATTATGCTGTCCAGGCCCTTGAGGCCGCCGACGATTTCGAGATAGCAGGTATCGTGCGTCGCAATGGTGCCGACAACAAGCCGGCAGAGCTTTCACAGTATGAAGTAGTTAAGGATATTCGTGAGCTTAAGGACGTAGACGTAGCCATTCTCGCTACTCCTACACGTTCGTGCGAGGAATATGCCAAGCAGATTCTGCCTCTGGGCATCAACACCGTCGACAGCTTCGACATCCACACTTCAATCCTCGACTACCGTGCAGCGCTCACTCCTATATGCAAGGAGCACAAGGCTGTGAGCATCATTGCAGCCGGATGGGATCCGGGTTCTGACTCTATCGTGCGTACACTCATGCAAAGTCTTGCTCCGAAGGGACTCAGCTACACCAATTTCGGACCGGGTATGTCGATGGGTCACAGCGTATGCGTGCGCTCAAAGGAGGGTGTGAAGAACGCTCTTTCGATGACTATACCTAAGGGTGAGGGCTTGCACCGCCGTATGGTTTACGTAGAACTTGAGGACGGAGCTAAGCTTGAGGACGTCACAGCAGCCATAAAGGCCGACCCGTACTTCGCCAACGACGAGACCCACGTATTTGAAGTACCTTCGGTAGACGCTGTGCGCGACATGGGACACGGCGTTCATCTCACTCGCAAGGGTGTGAGCGGCAAGACTCAGAATCAGCGTATGGAGTTCACCATGAGCATCAACAACCCTGCTCTCACTGGTCAGGTGCTTGTCAATGTGGCTCGTGCCACAATGCGTCAGCAACCTGGATGCTACACAATGATTGAGGTTCCGGTAATCGATATGCTTGAAGGCGAGCGCGAGGATCTCATCGCTCACTTGGTATAAAAACTGCGGCTGAAAAGCCCGAAAATAACGCTTGAAAAATAAATGTACCCCTTTTGCATTCCAAAAGGGGTACATTTGGAATGCGAAAGTACGTATTTTTTATAAGTAATTGAGAATGAGATAAGTTTTTATCTCATAAAAAGAAGAG
>ERZ859937.58-NODE-58-length-59480-cov-7.661119_pt1 | contig 59480 bp, 53 predicted proteins | sample MGYA00509985_ERZ859937 | MGnify/ENA primary metagenome ERZ859937 (study PRJEB30046, sample SAMN00715169) | human gut metagenome | study: EMG produced TPA metagenomics assembly of the A metagenome-wide association study of gut microbiota in type 2... | reverse complement strand
TAGCATGCAAGCATGCATCGATGATACCTTTTGACCCTTTAATCATAATGCCGCTTTAATCGCTGCAAGCAGCTCATCATATGTCTCATATGCAGGAAGCTCAGGGTAGTCCTTCTTGATGGCATCTGTGCTTCTGAAAAGGAAGCCTGCCTTGCTTGCCTGTATCATGCCTAAATCATTGTGGCTGTCACCGCTTGCGATGGTATCGTATCCGATAGACTGCAGTGCCTTTACAGTTGTAAGCTTTGACTGCTCACATCTCATTCTAAAGCCTGTAATCTCGCCATCTTCAGCAACCTCAAGCTCGTTACAAAAGATTGTCGGCCAGCCGAGCTTCTTCATGAGAGGGCCTGCAAACTGTGAAAATGTATCACTGATGATGATTACCTGTGTGATTGAACGAAGCTCATCCAAAAACTCCTTTGCGCCAGGCATTGGATCTATCTTTGCGATTGTCTCCTGGATTTCTTTTAATCCGAGTCCGTGCTCCTTTAAAATATTTATTCTATAGTTCATAAGCTTATCATAATCAGGCTCATCTCTTGTTGTCTTTTCAAGCTCAGGAATGCCTGTCTCCTTTGCAAATGCAATCCAGATTTCAGGTACCAATACTCCCTCAAGGTCTAAGCATACAATATTCATTTTGATTCCTCCGTGTGTTTTATTCTGTGGATTTCGATGAAGCTCAATATACTTGTCAGGTAACTATTTAAGCAGCCTTGAATAGTTACCTGATATTCAGTTCACCGATTTAATCCAGTAAAGTATATCATACAAGACGACTGTCTACAATAGAATTATGTGTGATTTTCAAAGGATTTTTCAGTAAATATTATTACCGTCCATTACGCTCGCTGGCTTTTGCACGCGTACCGGCTTCCGCAGAGAAGACGCCCTCATCATCTATGATATTTCCGCTCTCAACATGCTTTTTCAGTATATTGTTAAACGCATAATCCCAGATTTTCTCTGAGCCAAGTGCTGTGCGCTTATTTCTGCCGAGTATCTGCGACAGCTTTACACTGTGCTCACGCCATGAAAGCCCGTCCGATGCATCGTTTAGGAGCATTGGCTGGATATTGTCCATGGTGCGGGCAAATCTGGCTTCCGGTGTCTGCTGCGCCTCAAATTCCTCCCACAGCTCTAAAAGCGGCTCGCCCTGTTCCTTTGGCAAGAGTCCGTATATACGCTCCGCCGCCTTCTGCTCACGCTCATGCTGTGTGGCCTTGCCTGCCTCATCATAGGCATATGTGTCTCCTGCGTCAATCTCTACTATGTCGTGTATCAAAAGCATTCCTACTGTCTTTAGCACGTCTATCTTCTCATTGGCATACTCGCTCAAGAGCATGGTCATGATAGCCATATGCCAGGCATGCTCCGCATCATTTTCCTTGCGGCTTGCATCAGCTAAATAAGTCTGGCGGAATATCTCCTTTTCCTTGTCGATTTCTCTGATGAAATCAAGCTGTTTTTCTAATCTTTCTTTTTGCTGCATCATTTTACTTGTTCCTTCTTCCTATCCTATCCGATTTTTAAATATGGTCTCAAGTGTTTAATCAATTCATGTACTTTTGTGCCTGGAGCTGAACTTGCAGGAGTTTTTCCTTCATTCATTGCATCCAAGCGTTCAGCATTTGTTATTGCAAAATCCATGAAAGGTCTCAGAATTTGGAACATATCTGCCCTTCCCTTTGAATATTCTCCCTGTCCAATATTCTTTAACCATTCAGATAGTTTTGGCCAGTAATCACTTCTATGAATATCTGACTGAACAAAACTGAAATGAAGCAAAAACCAAAGTTCAATACACTGATTTGACCAGATAGCATGATATTGTGTTTCCTCTGTAGACATATTAATGCATAATTCATTTGTTTTATTGATGCGTTTTGCCGGAAAATCATCAGTATCATAGACTATCCAGACATGCTTATATCCATTCGGATTGTTCATGACCAGATTCATTGCCTTATCCAAAAGACTAAGCGTATTGTCTCCTGCACCATGAATGTCAAGCTGAATTTTATCTCGATACTGACTGTTTATGATTGTCCTGATTGCTTCGAAATACTGTGGTTCTGTTTCAGTTCCTTCTGTTACTATCAAATGGTACTCTGGACATATCAATATATTCTTATCTCGTCGCGGTTTCATCCAACTCTTTCCTAAATCACTTTTCTTCGGAGGTTTTAAACTCATTGCCAATCTCCTCCTGCCAGCATATTTGTAAGATATGGATCTGCACCATAACGCCCTTCCAGATATTGTTTATCATAGGCTGCAGTACTATTTACTCGTTCATTGTTTTCTCTTCTGATTTCATATAGGGAATATATTTCACTTTCGTGCCTTTCATTTTCTGCCGCAAACCAAATTTCATCCCGTCTGAAAACTGTATTTTTCATTGTTGTCATATCATGGGAAGTAAAAAGTAACTGCGCTCCCTTTTTGTTTACATTCTTATTCTTAAACAATGAAATTACATAACGAAGCAGCTTAGGATGCAATTTTGCATCCAATTCATCAATAATCACCAGCCGACCTTCTTGCAGTGCTAACAAAATCACAGGTAATGCCGCGATCATTTTCTTTGTTCCATCTGACTCATCATTAAAACTTAATTCATAAATCTTTCCCTCTATCATACGCTGTGTATACAGTTCATGATTTTCTTCATCATACCGATAACCTGATACATCAATATCAACATCATTTAGTGCACGAACAATTTTCTTTCGATATGATTCATCATCAGAAAACATTATTTGTCTGTCTGCAATCGGATTTGCATAGTTTTTGACAATGCATGATTCAAACCACTTCTGAACTTCCACAATTACCGGTATATCATAGTTGATTGCCAAAAAAGATAAATATGGCATCTTGGGGTTTACCGAGCGGTTAATACTCGCTTTATTGATGCTTGCACCCAATGTAATTTCAGCACCTTCCCTATCAAAAACCATACCCGTTCTCTTTCCACCAATGGATTTCCAATACAGAGATTCTTCAACAATGTCATCCCCACATATTGATAAGTTGTACCTGTATTCATTTTTTTCCTGTCGGAAATACACTTCAAATTCTGTCGGCATTTTCCTAGATATTTCATTAAAATAGAATGGTGCCGCACTTATCTTCTGCTGAATAATAATCTTTTCTCTTGCCTTCTCCAATTCATATATTGGCTTAACCACTGTAGAAATCAAACAGAAAGAGCTAGTAACAGATTGGTTTTCCCGCCACCATTCGGACCATATATAACCCCTACGGGAAGAAGTGCATCTGCTTTCTCGCTTTTTAACAACGATTCTGAAAACTCCGGAATAGATGTTGCCTGAAAATCGAATGTTGTTGTTTCTTTATATGATTTAAAGTTTTTAAAAGAAAATTGACACAGCATCCTGATATTCCTCCCTCTGAACTGTCTTATTTGCACTTATTATATAATTAATATATTCGTTTTTCAAGTTTTATACCCATATTTCATAAATTTTATTTTTGAAATATGGGTATAAAAGTCATTTTTCTGATTTTATAATATTATTTTAAGTTTCCTTAGAAAATCTCCTTTACATACATAAAAATACAATGCCTCTACAGCGCATCCTTCATTGCTTTAACATACTCACCGACATACTTTGGTGAAGCCTCACCATACTCATCGATTATCTTTATGATGGCAGAGCCCACAATGGCACCATCCGAGATATCTGCCATCTTCTTTGCCTGCTTGGGTGTTGAAATGCCAAAACCGATAGCACATGGCACATCTGTATTTTCTCTGATTACCTTGACTATTGAAGCCAGATCTGTCTTAATCTCGCTTCTTGTACCGGTGACTCCGAGGCTTGAAATCACATAGATGAAGCCGGTTGCCTCCTTTGCTATCATCGCAATACGATCCTTTGATGTAGGTGCGATAAATGAAATAAGGTCCACATCATATTTCTCGCAGAGTGGTAAAAACTCTTCCTTTTCCTCATATGGGATATCCGGCAGAATGAGTCCGTCAATTCCTATTTCCTTACATGTACTGATAAACTTTTCTGCGCCGTAAGAGTAAACCACATTTGCATATGTCATAAAAACCATAGGGATTGTGACATCTTTTCTCAAATCTCTCACAAGGTCAAAAGCCTTGTCTGTTGTAACTCCGGCTGCAAGTGCCTTTATGTTGGCGCCCTGGATTACAGGTCCCTCTGCTGTAGGATCAGAGAATGGAATTCCAAGCTCTATAAGGTCTGCTCCGTTTGCAACAGCTTCTCTCACGATTTTTGCAGTTGTCTCTAAATTTGGATCACCACAGGTGATAAATGGTATAAATGCCTTGCCGTTTTCAAACGCACTTCTTATCTTACTCATAAATATTCTCCCTCTGTATCTTGCTATTGCCGCGCAGTCCTTGTCGCCTCTGCCTGAAACAGTAACAACGATTATCTTGTCCTTGTCCATTGTAGGCGCCAGCTTCATGGCATATGCCACTGCATGTGAGGACTCGATTGCAGGGATAATTCCCTCTGTCTTTGCGAGGTATTCAAAAGCATTTACTGCTTCATCATCTGTTATAGGTACATACTGCGCTCTGCCGATATCGTGCAGATATGGTGCTCCGGTCCGACTCCCGGATAGTCAAGTCCTGCAGAAATTGAATAAACCGGAGCGATCTGTCCGTATTTGTCCTGACAGAAATATGACTTCATGCCGTGGAAGATACCAAGACGGCCTGTATTTACTGTGGCTGCAGTCTCAAAGGTATCTATTCCTCTTCCTGCTGCCTCGCAGCCGATGAGCTCTACGCCCTCATCCTCTATGAAGTTGTAAAAGCTTCCGATGGCATTTGAGCCGCCGCCCACACATGCGATAACCGCATCAGGCAGTCTGTGCTCCTTTTCAAGCATCTGCTCCTTGATTTCCTTTGAGATGATCGCCTGAAAATCTCTTACGATGGTAGGGAACGGATGTGGTCCCATAACTGAGCCAAGGCAGTAATGTGTGTCTGAAATTCTCTTGGTCCACTCTCTCATTGCCTCCGATACGGCATCCTTTAATGTGGCTGTGCCTGATGTAACCGGGATAACCTCTGCTCCGAGCAGACGCATGCGGTATACATTGAGCGCCTGACGCTTTGTGTCCTCCTCGCCCATGAATACGACACATTCCATACCCATAAGGGCTGCGGCCGTTGCTGTTGCCACGCCGTGCTGACCGGCTCCGGTCTCAGCTATCAGGCGGGTTTTGCCCATTTTCTTTGCAAGAAGTGCCTGCCCTAATACGTTGTTGATCTTGTGCGCTCCTGTATGGTTTAAATCCTCTCTCTTAAGGTATATTTTTGCTCCACCGAGATCCTTTGTCATCTTTTCTGCGTAGTACAGTCTCGATGGTCTTCCTGCATAATCGTTGAGAAGCTCTGTGAGCTCTCTGTTAAATTCAGGATCGTTTTTGTAATAATTGTATGCTTCTTCTAATTCTTTAACGGCATTCATGAGGGTTTCAGGAATGTACTGTCCTCCGTGAATACCAAATCTTCCGTTTGGATTTGTCATGATGTTTTCCCTTCTGATGTATATTTGTAAATATTTTGTTTTCTGTACTGAATAGTTACAGATATTCTTAAAACCATGAAGATACTTATATATCTCTATTAGCTTAATCGCAATTCATCAAGCTTAGCCTTTTTGTCGTCCGCTCTCATCAGCGTCTCTCCGATAAGCACTGCGTCAACTCCGATTTCACATATTGCCCTGATATCATCTGTGCTCTTTACACCGCTTTCCGATACAAATATGATGTCATCGGGAATCAGGTCGCGCAGCTTTCTGCTGTTAGCTGTATCAACTGTAAAATCCTTCAGATTGCGGTTGTTGACACCTATTATTCTGGCACCGGCTCTTACCGCCATCCCTGCCTCTTTTTCATTGTGTATCTCCACAAGAGCGCTTATACCAAGGCTGTCGCAGATTTTTATGTATTTACTGAGCTGTTCCTCTGACAATATTGAGCAGATTAAAAGCACCGCAGCGGCACCGAGTGTCTTTGCCTGATATATCTGATATTCATCGACCGTAAAATCTTTTCGGATGCACGGAATCGAAACCGTTTTTGCAATCTCCTTAAGATACTCATCCGAGCCTAAAAACCACTTTGGCTCTGTCAGTACCGAGATGCAATCCGCACCTGCCGCCCCGTATTCCCTTGCGATTTCAAGATATCTGAAATCCGGCTCTATAAGCCCCTTTGACGGCGAAGCCTTCTTGCACTCGCATATGAAGCTCAAGCCATCCTTTTTGAGTGCTTTTTCAAATGCAAAATCACAAAGCTTTTCTTTTTTCGTCTGAATCGCGATATTTTTCATTTCATCAAGGCTTATTTTTTTCTTGTCCTCTGCCACGCGAAGCCTTGAATATTCTGCAAGCTGGTCTAAAATATTCATCGCTTTTCCTTTCCTGTTTTGTGTGCCTAGCTGTTGCTTACCTCGATGAGCTTATCGAGTGTTTCAAGTGCTTTTCCTGAATCAATGATTTCTGCTGCTAGCTCGATACCCTCTTTCATGCTGTCGACCTTTCCTCCAATATAAAGTGATGCGCCTGCGTTCATGAGTACTGCATTTCTCTTATAGCCCTTCTGTCCGCCTAAGATATCACGTACAATTTTCGCATTTTCCTCAGGTGTACCGCCTTTTAAATCCTCCTTTGTACAGCGCTCAAAGCCGAAATCCTCCGGTGAGATTACTGTGGTTCTGAACCATCCGTCCTTTATCTCACATATCTTGGTCGGTGCGCTCATGGAAATCTCATCGAGCTTATCCATGCCATATACTACCATTCCACGCTTTACTCCAAGGCTTACAAGCACCTGTGCAAGCGGCTCTACAAGATACTCATCATACACTCCTAAAAGCTGCATGGCCGGTGAACCCGGATTTGTGAGCGGTCCTAAAATATTGAATACAGTTCTAAAACCAAGCTCTTTTCTGATAGGTCCGACATATTTCATTGATGTGTGATATTTCTGTGCAAAGAAGAAGCACATGCCGACTTTATTTAAAAGCTCCACACATTTCTCAGGGCTCTGGTCTATGTTGACGCCGAGTGCCTCAAGGCAGTCTGCTGTGCCGCATAATGAAGAGGCTGCCCTGTTTCCGTGCTTTGCCACCTTCATGCCGCCTGCTGCCGCAACAAGTGCAGAGGTTGTTGAAATGTTGAAGCTCTGTGCATTGTCCCGCCTGTTCCTACGATTTCAAACACATCCATACCTGTTTTCACCTGTACCGCATGCTCTCTCATGGCTGCTGCACAGCCTGCGATTTCGTCTGTTGTCTCAGCCTTTGCGCTCTTTGTGGAAAGAGCTGCAAGAAAAGCTGCATTCTGTGTTGGTGTTGTCTCACCGCCCATGATCTCATTCATCACTGCATATGCCTCATCATATGTGAGGTCTTCTTTGTTTACGATTTTTACTATGGCTTCTTTGATCATGATTATGTCCTCCTGTATTCCGGTAATATTTCGTTTATAATTTTGTTTATGATTTTGTTCTGCTATTTGTTTTCAATTCAACAACTAATATATAAATTCATTAAACGCTACAATTTTCAATTAAGCTTTGATAAAATACTAAGCATCTGCTTTCCGTCCGGTGTCATGATTGACTCCGGGTGAAACTGCACTCCGTATATCGGATATTCCTTGTGCTCAACAGCCATGATCTCACCATCATCTGTAGTGGCTGTAATCTTTAGGCAATCAGGCATCGTGTCCGCATCTGCAGCAAGTGAATGGTAACGTGCTACCTTTGCTTTTTTCGGGCAACCCTTGAATAAAAGGCTTTCTGTGTCAAACGATACATCCGATTGCTTTCCGTGCATGAGCTCCTTTGCATATGTGACTGTCGCACCGTATGCTGCGCATATCGCCTGATGTCCGAGGCACACACCAAGGATTGGGATTTCCTTTCCAAGCTCCTTTGCCACAGCTATTATCACGCCCGCATCCTCAGGCCTTCCCGGTCCCGGTGATAATATGATGCGATCAGGCTTTAAAGCCCTAATCTCTTCAGCTGTCATCTCATCATTTCTGATTACTCTGATATCAGGCTCTATCTCGCCGATTAGCTGATACAGATTGTAAGAAAAGCTGTCGTAGTTATCAATCAGTAAAATCATTCTTCCACCTCCTGTGAGACTTCCAGTGCCTTAAGAGAAGCCTTTGCCTTGTTTATGCACTCCTGAAATTCCTTCTCAGGATCTGAATCCGCAACTATTCCCGCTCCGCTTCTCACGAAAACCTTGCCGTTTTTCTTGTAGGCAATGCGGATTGCAATACATGTGTCCATGTTTCCTGTAAAATCTATATATCCGATCGCCCCTCCGTAAATGCCTCGCTTGTTGTCCTCAAGCTCTCCGATAAGCTGGCACGCTCTGATCTTTGGTGCTCCTGAAAGTGTTCCTGCCGGGAGCACTGCCTCTATTGCATCGAGTGCGTCGTACTCTTCTCTTATCTCTCCACGCACTGTCGAGCCTATATGCATCACATGTGAATATCTCTCTATGGAATGAAGCTTTTCTACTTTTACAGTTCCGAATTTACTTACCTTTCCGAGGTCATTTCTTCCTAGGTCCACGAGCATATTGTGCTCTGCGAGCTCTTTTTCGTCCTTAAGCAGCCCTTCCTCAAGCTTTTTGTCCTCCTCTGCTGTGGCACCTCTCGGCCTCGTGCCTGCCAGCGGGAATGTGTGAAGCACTCCATTTTCAAGCTTCACAAGTGTCTCCGGAGATGCTCCCGCAACCTCCACATCGGTTCCCGAAAAATAAAACATGTACGGCGAAGGATTTATCGTTCGAAGCACGCGGTAGGTATCAAAAAGGCTTCCCTCAAACGGTGCGCTCAATCTGTTTGATAAAACTATCTGGAAAATATCCCCCTCTTTGATATGGTGCTTTGCCTTCTCTACCATATCACAATACTGCTCCTTTTCAAAAAGCGTGTGACCTCACCCAGCAGCTTGCCACCCATATTCTGTTTTTTCTCTCCGTGCATCAGAAGCTCCCTAAGCTGCTTTAGCTCAACAATCGCTTTGTTGTAGCCTGTTTCCGGAGCATCAAGTGACATATTTGCGATTAGTATTATCTTTTGGCACAGATTGTCAAATGCTATTACCTTATCAAAAAGCATCAGATCAACATCCTTGAAATCCTCTGTGTCCCTTGCTTTTCCTCTGATGCTTTTCTCCTTGTAGCCCAGATAATCATACGAAAAATAACCTACAAGGCCACCTGTAAACGAAGGCAGATAATCAAATTTCGGACTCTTGTACTCTGAAAGAATCTGTCTGATGTACTCTGAAGGATTTTCCGTCTCCACCGAAAGCTTTCCAAGCTTCATGTGACCATCTATGCAGTTAATCTCAAGCTTTGGATCATATCCCAAAAATGTATATCTTCCCCAGGCTTCATTTGCTTGTGCTGATTCAAGCAGATAACAATGTGTTGAAACATTCTGCAGAATCCTCATAGCCTCTATAGGTGTGATAAAATCTGATAATATCTCACAGTTTACAGGGAGAATGTCATACTTCCCGGTTTTTGCTATTTCTTTAACTTCGGTCAGTGTAGGTGAAATTTTCATATGCTTGCCTCCAAATTTTGTGTGGTAGTGAATAAATGTCCAATGTTCAACCGTGAACAAATGCCCAACATACAAGCTCGAATTCGCCTTTTCAAGGCTTCTCCGCAGCTTGCGCTGCTACAATTCTCGCTTTATGTTGTACAACCCAATGTTCACTTGAAATCTTGCATCGAGCGTGCAGACTTGCAAACTCCATTGTACCTCTTTGTTCACTAAAAAAACGTCCTTGACAGAATTTTAGTTCTGTCAAGGACGAATAATCTTAACTATCCGCGGTGCCACCTTGAATTCACGATAAAGCTCGTGCGCTTGGCAGGATACCAACATATCCCGGACAAAAGACGTATGCCCTCACGTCGCAGAATACTCTGGATATCTGGATGAATGATAAATCCATTTGACTGCGCCCTCAGCGGTCCATTTGACAACTTGTTTCACACCTGATTCTCAGCACCACAGGCTCTCTGTAAAGGCATCATTGCCGTTATCTCCGCTTCAACGGTTTACAACTTATTAAATTGTCGAAACAGTTTAAACTGTTTTCACTTCTTTAACGATTTAATACTTTATCTCGCTAAATTTGTTTAAAGTTTATCACTCCTTTTTGTGTTTGTCAACATACATTTTACATTAAAATATACTCCATCTGGCGTTCCTTTGTCTTAAGCCCCATCTTCTCATAAAATTTCTCAGCAGATGTGTTTCCACTCCATACATTGAGGGTGACCTCATAGCAGCCGAGCTGCTTTGCCTCATTCTTGACATATTCAAAAAGCTGCTCTCCGATATGCGCTCCTCTGGTCTTTGCATCTACACACAGATCATCTATGAAAAGTGATGTAAACGGCACCATATTGTTGGAAAACGGCTGTGTCTTATCTGACAGAATGCATATCCCATGCATACATCGTCATCATCTGCCGCAACATATATCGGCTTTGTATCGTCCTTTATCATTTCTGCAAGCTCTTCATTTGTATATTTTGTCGTTCCCGGAATAAAAATATCCGGTCTGATATCGGCATGGATCTGAAGCACCTGCTCTAATAATTCAATAAGTCTTGGTATGTCTTTTTCCTGTGCTCTGCTAATATTCATTTTTGAGAATCATCCTTCCTGTTGTCGTTAATGTATAGTTTTTATATTTCAAAATAAATCCAGCATATTATCGAGATAAATGTGCTCTCTGACATGTATCTGATACTGTGGCTTCGTCATATAGTAGAGCAGAAATTCAAGTATCATGGCACTTCCAAGCCCTCTGCCCTCTATTTTAAAATTGCTAAAGCCCATCGGCAGATAAGTGTTCTTTATATCGTCTACTCCTATAAATCCCGGATTTTCCATCGCCTTCGAAAAGAGATATCCCTGCCCCGCATCAGGCGCAGTGCAATAGTGCTCCGAGCAATCCTCGCCCAGATTTTTGCGGCTAACCGTCTCGTAGCATTTCTTCCTGTCCGTGCAGCCAAACCAGCAGCACTCATTGCACAAAAATTCTACTTTTTCCTTTTGATGCTGTGATAATGCTTTCAGTTTATCAAATGATTTGTTCAACCTGAAATCCGGTACCACATAGCGAAATTCCTCTCTGTTTAGCTCATTTTCAAATTCACAAAAATCCGTCAGAACCTTTGTGGTTGAAGACACAAAATAAAAGTCAGGATAGTTTTCTTTTATGTAATCAAGCAGAATATCTGAGTAGATGATTATGCCGTTTCCAAAGCCCCTGCTTCGCTCATTATCTCTGCCTATATCAAATATCCTGCACAGTTCGTTACATTTTTTGTCAAGAAGATGCTCCTTAGTAAGCAATGAATTGCTAAAGGTAAGTCTCGCGGATATCCCATATTCCTGCATCAGCTTAAGCACTTCCTTCAAATCGTGCTCACCAAAACCGACGCGGCCTCCGCCCCATATGCAGTCTGCCGGTGCACCGTATATTGAGCCTATGTCGCACCAGTCATAGAAATATTCCCGGTGCTTGCGGTACAGTGGGAGAAATTCTTTGTATAATTCATAAAATTCAAACAATCCCGGTAGATGATAATACGCTTTCATTTTGACTCCTTATTATGATCTGCTGAACCTGTGCTCATTTTAATAATTTTCAATCACATATTCCTCAAAAAGCGGCAGCGTAAAATACACATATCCCCGTATCTCTCCCGATACAATGCCCTTTCTTATAAGGCGCTTACGATACGGATTGAATTCGTTTGTCTCCATCCCAATTGCATCCCTGATTTCTTTTATTTTTCCGCTTTGTACATCTGCAATCCCCTTTGCAACCATGCGATCCTTCTGAGAAAGCTCCGACCAGATTTTGTCATATACAAATTCGCTCAGATACTGTTCATACTCGCCCAAAATGCCATTGTAGTCGCCACCATTGTTCCACGTCAGATATCCTAAAACCTGAAATGCAAAAGGATATCCTTTGGTCAGCCCCGCCATCTGTGCTGCTTTCTCCGGTGATATGTTAAAAATAGTTTTATACTTATTGATTATTGCTGCGTTATTTAATGGTTTGAGCTGGATTTTAGGTGCTCTGTACAAAAATGTAAGACTCTTCTCATTCTGAAGCTCATCAATATTTTCATACAATCCTGTTCCTAATAGAAATACAGGCAGCTCATGTCTTACAAATATCTGAAAGGCTCCGGCAAAAACCTTCATGTACTCACTATTTGTCATCTCATCTATCGTAATAAGCAGTCTCTTACCACTCTTTTTAAGCCTTTCCAAAATCTTTATAATAGCTGTCTCTGCATCTGTAATCGGCTGTGTCCCCTCTATAGATACTCCAAAACCGAAAAATGATAGATCGAGCTTTGCCGATTTTATAAGTCCCGCACATATATTATCACTATTCAATTTTGAAAGCATTGCAGACAACAGGTCCGTTGCCGGATTGAGTTCTATAACCACCCAGTCATCATTTTCTCTTAGTTTATGCGAAATTTCTGTCATCATTACTGTTTTTCCTGAACCTCGCACACCGGTAATTATAAACATCTGCTGATTTATTGTATCCGCTGTAAAATTCTCAATTATCTCATTAATCTGTACCGGACGGTCTACCGACTCTAGTGGACTTCTTCCAAATGTAAGCGTGAATGGATTTTGCATATCAGCCTCCCATTTTTACTGTTGTTTACTGTTTTGAATTTGTTTTACTGTCTTTTACTGTTGTTTACTGTTTTGGTTTCATTTTACTGTTGTTTACTGTTTATGTCAAGATTACAGTTAATGATAATTCGTATCATATAAACCATTTATGCTGATTTGCATTTTTGTAGTAACCGGTTGCCGTTGTAAAATAGTTACTGGTCACACTGTCAGGCATGAACAGTAACATAAAATAAACCCCGGAGCGTATTGTATGCTTTGATAGCATATCAATATCTCGCTCCGGGGTTTCTATTTACGCCTGATTTAGTTTAAGAAATTCTGTATGATAACTTCCTCTGCCTCTTCCTCTGTAAGTCCGAGTGTACGGAGCTTGAGAAGCTGCTCGTCGTTTATCCTGCCAATTGCTGCCTCATGTATGATAGCCGCATCGATATTTTTTGCCCTGATTTCAGGGATTGAACCGACCTCTGCATGATCCATGATGATAGAATCACACTGGATATGAGCCTGGCATTTGCTGTTACCGATAGCATTTGGATGGAAGGTCTGAACTGAGTTTCCTTTTCCTACGGATCTGGAAACAATCTGTGCAGAGCTGTCCTCTCCATTTAACTGTACCTCGATATTTGACTCCGCCTTCTGATCTCCATCTGTCATGAGACGCTCTGTGACATAGAGCTTTGCGTCCTTTCCAAGCTCCACATTGGTCTCACGGACTGTAGAATCAACTCCCTTTATCTGTGCTGTATCGAGTGTGAAAACAGAATTCTCACCCACAAATATATTTGTTACAGGGTTGAGCACTCTCGCACCTGTTCCGTTTCCCTCGCCGTAGTGCTTTTCCTCATATCGGACATTCGCATTTTTACCTACATGGAAAGTGTGGATTCCATCATGTCTGCTCTCGTTGCAGCCGCTGTTGTGGATTCCGCAGCCTGCCACAATCCTTACATCTGCACCATCCTCCACATAGAAATCGTTGTATACAAGGTCTGTCATGCCTGATTTGCTGAGCACTACAGGGATATAGACAGCCTCTCCGTCCGTCTTTCCATCAATATAAATATCAATGCCGGGCTTGTCCGTCTTTTTCTTTATCTTGATGTGCTCGCTGTCTCCGTGGCAGATTGATGTGCCGTTTTCACGCAGATTAAAGGCACCTGTCTGACTGAATTTATTATCATTTATGACGTCCAATACGCCCTCTGTTACGTTGTCAAGCTTTACCATATTATGCTCTTCCCTCCAGTCTCTCTACGCATTTGTGACATTTCTGTACGCCATTGAGATAAGGCAGCACCTCGTCCTTTGTGCCGATTTTCTTGATTTCTCCGCCATCAATTATCATGATGCGGTCTGCCATATTAATGATTTTCTCCTGATGTGAAATCACTATGAGGCTCTGCTTTTTCTCAGTATGGATTTCCTCGAATTTCTGTATGAGCATTGAAAAGCTCCACAGATCGATTCCAGCCTCCGGCTCGTCAAATATGCAAAGCGAATGCTCCTTGGCAAGCACTGATGCAATCTCAATTCGCTTCATCTCTCCACCTGAGAGTGTGCCGTCAATCTGGCGGTAAATGTAATCCTTTGCACAGAGTCCTACCGCGGTGAGAAGGTCACAGCACTCCTTGTCTGAAAGCTCATCCTTTGCGGCAAGCTTGAGCAGCTTCATGACGGTCATTCCCTTAAATCTCGGTGGCTGCTGGAATGCAAAGCCTATTCCCGCATTTGCCCTATGATTGATGTCAAGCTCTGTGATATCCTGCCCGTCAAGTATAATCTTTCCGCTGTCCGGTGTCTGAATACCTATCAGGGTCTTTGCCAGAGTGGATTTTCCACCTCCGTTTGGTCCGGTAATGACAAGCATTTCTCCGTCCTCTACCTGAAATGATATATTGTTCAGAAGGCATTTCTTTCCGCCCTCATCATCTACGTTTAAAGTTAAATTTTCTGCTTTAAGCACGATTTTCACCTCATTTTTATTTATGATACAGCATAAAATCCTTCTCCTGCTGTTCTTATTACTTTTTCCGTTTACCGTTCACATTCACACATTAGTATGCCCGGCAATGATTACAGTATAACATAATAGTAAACGTTTACAAGGTATAAACTCTCTGGTACTCGCTAAAATACATATTGTGGCTTTTTATAAAAAGTTTGCTTATCTACTAATTTCCCTTATCATTGAATACTCATTGCACAAGGTTCCGTCATTTTGTCTGATAGAATTAAATTTGATGCCAGTTATCCTGAAGCCCATCTTCTCATAAAGTGCTCTCGCCCTGCTATTGCCCTCAATAAAATCCAATTCCATCTGCAATATATTCGGATTGCTTTCTGCTATTTTTATCATTTCCCGGAACATTCTCGTTCCGATCCCCTGATTCCAGAATTCGCTCAGCAAACCGATTGCCACATTTGCCCTGTGTCCGGTTTTCGCGCGTTTATTCCACCAGACCATGCAATTTCCGGCAATTTTTCCATCTGCTTCACAAACCAGCAGCGTATGTGTATCCGACAAATTGCAGCTATTTATGAAATCAATCTCCTGCTCGATGGTCCGGGTCTCACATTCTTCCGGTGTCCTCAGTAAGAAATCCGTTTCACCGGTTGACTTTTTCATGTACTCTATAAGAGCTTCGGCATCCTTTTCATTTGCACTTCGCAAAATGGCAGTTCTGCCGTCTTTTAATTTAAATTCGATATCTTTTATTATCATATTTTCTATAGTACCAACTTCCTATTGATTTATCTTTGGAAAAATCTTCCGGGAGAACTAATTTAAATGTAAAAAATGTAAAACCGGGCATAATAGCCTGCCCGGTTTTCACTGTTCATCGTAACTGTTAAGAATCACACCATGCATATTCACACAAAAGCTCATTGCAGGTGTCTTCTCGCTTCTTAGAAAGCTTCATAAAACGCTTTGTCTTAGAAAACTCCGTCTATAAAGCCCTTCATATTGTCCTTAGACACAAGACCAATCTGCTGACCGGCAACCTGACCGCCCTTGATTGCAATAACTGCAGGAATATTCATTATACGATACTCTCTTGCCAGATCAGGATTCTCGTCCACATCAATATTGTAAAACTCCACATCTGTGATTTCATCAGAAAGCTGCTCCATTACAGGCGCAAGCATCTTGCATGGACCGCACCACTCTGCCGAAAAATCAACAATGATAGCCTTATTATTTTTAACCTGTTCAAATTCACTGCTATTAATCTTCTTTACCATAGTTGTTCTCCTTCCATCTGTCGAACGAATTATTTTCGTTGCACCTATACAGCAATAAAAAATAACTGCTATACTATAGTACACCAAATAAGAAATAACAATGCATCAGAAACTTATTATTCGATGTACTAGCACTACTATAATACATAAATCAGATTATGTCACATAAAAATATTATAAACCGTAAAATTTATCATTTATCACGATTAATTCTTTTTGTGCTCTGCCATGTAGGCCTCTATATCCTCTGTGGTTCTGATGATATCCTCCGACAGACACACTGCACCGTCCTCGGTGATAAGCACATCATCCTCAATCCTGATACCGATTTCCCATTCATCTATATACAGTCCCGGCTCGTCACTGATGATTGCTCCCGGACGAAGCCTGCTGTTTGAGTCAACTGTCACGTCATGCACATCAATTCCCAGATGGTGTGACACGCCATGCATGTAATACTTAGAAATCTCTACCGAATTCTTTATCAGTCCAAGCTTCATAAGCCCGTCTGCAAGCACATCCTTACATACTTCATTTAATTCCTTTGTAGTCATTCCCGGCTTTGCAGCCTCGACAATCTTTCGGTTTGCGGCAAGCACGATATCATAAACCTGTTTCTGGCGCTCGGTAAACCTGCCATTTACCGGATATGTTCTCGTAATATCCGAATTGTAGCCATCTATTCTGGCTCCAAGGTCAAGAAGAACCAGTGTTCCATCCTCCATCGTCTCACGATTTGTGTCATAATGAAGCATTGTTCCATTCATTCCGCTTCCGGCGATTGTAGGGAACGCTGTCCACTCTGCCCCACCGCGTCTTATGATATATTCAAAGTCTGCCTGTGCCTGATATTCCTTCATGCCAGGCTTTAAATTAGCCATCACATTGCAGAGTCCGTCCTTTGTGAGAGCGATTGCCTTTTTGGTCAGCTCAATCTCATCCTCATCCTTCTGCATACGCTCCTCTGCCACAAGTGGGAAAAGATTCTTCACAGCAACTCCCGGATAATCTGTCTTAAATTCATTGGCTTTTACCACATTGTAATCCGGCAAATCCACTTTCTGATGACGATACGTGTCAAAATATGCTGTGTATACATCCTCACGCGTCATTATCCTGTCCAGTGTGCTCTCAAGCTCATAAATATATTCTACTTCGTCAATTCCTGATATTTCCTCGGCTTCCTCCATAGTCACTTTCCTGCCGTACCAGCGCTCCATCGTAGGGTCTGCCTCCTCTATGAAGAGCATCGTCTTAGCAGGCTCTACACATTTATCCAGGACAAGGACCATGTTGTCACGTCTAAGTCCGGTCAGATAGAAGAAATTGCGGTTAGCCTGTGCTGTGAATAAATCATACTCATCTGCACTCACATGGTGCTCGATGCCTGAGTACAATATTGCTATAGAATTGTCCTCCATCTTGTCTAAAATTCTTTGTCTTCTGCTTTCAAAATCCATTTTGCTGCCTCTTATTTCATATATTTTTTAAAAAGTGAACATTTCAACGTCAGTTTTTCATCAATGACATTCACTTTTATATTCGTATTAATCTAGTTATATTTATCATCTGCATTAATTTCTGACATATACCCAGCAGTTATAATGCCTGCCGGCAACGCAACAATTGCAATTCCAAACAATGAACTAATCATTGTAAGAATTTTTCCTATACCTGACGTAGCATAAATATCTCCATAACCAACTGTTGTCAATGACACGGTTGCCCAATAAATCGCATCAAAAAAACTATTAAAAGTATCAGGTTCGATATTAAACATTACAAGTGCCGTCACAAATATGTACCCCATAGCTAGAAAAGCAACTATTGTAAGACTATCCTTTTGCCTTTTAAATACCCTGACAAGTATATCAATATTTTTTGAATATCTAAAACTCTTAAATACTCTAAACACCCTAAATGTTTTAATAAGTCTTGTTACTCTTAAAAGTTTAATTCCACTATTAATTATCATAAAAGAAGGTAATATGGATAGCAAATCAATTATAGCCATAGCTGTAAATGGATATTCAATATAAGAAACTTTTCCTTTACCAAGCTTATAATCTGCTGTAAACAGTCTTAACATATAATCACCAACAAATATTATTGTTGTAATCCAATCCATAACATTAAAAACACCATTCTGCTCCTTGAATGCTAATGGTACCAGACTAGCAATGATACACATCATCATAAAAATATCATATGCTTTACTTAACGAATCACCGTCTTCACTTACTTCAATAATCTCATATATTCTTCTTCTCATTTTTCTTTATATACCATTCATTAAACTGTTTCGCTAATAATTTTATACTACTTACAGTTGTCGCATGTTTATACATTTCATTCGGTTTTATCTTCATTCAGATGATAATCATATTAGCATTATCTCTGCAACATCTTTTATTTAATTCACTCCCTTCAAATAATTTTTCTTATCATTATTTTATAATAATACCACAATTCAAATAAAAAAACACCCCAGAACCGAAGTTCTGAGGTGTAATATACTCTTGATATTTTCTTTAATCAATTATTTTTTCTATAGCGTCCTCTTCCTATAAACTCTATAATTCCATTATCTCTTAACATTTGTAATTGCTGTCTTATTTTATCTTTTATATGATGATTGTCCGGATGTTTTCCTGCAAGCATCTTCTCAAAACTATACATCTGCTCTAACGTAAAATCTCTGTCTTCAATTATATTAACACAATTCAACACGTCCAACATCCAGCCCCTTGTTTCCAACTTACTACCACGTAAAAATTCTGTTCTATGCACCTTTTCCATTATCTTTTTAACAGATATTTCCTTTTCATTTTGTACAATGTAAATTCTTCCTTCATTTGGAATCCTGTTCAATAAAATATTACAGCCCGTCCATCCTGCTCTTCTAGCAGTTTCTGCCAATGGCTTTCTCTTTTCTATTATATCCGGTGAAAAGAAATATTTTGGTACCATAACAAAATTTTCAATCTGTAGGCTAATTTTATTATAGTGCATAAAGAAAAAATTGGGATTATTGATTGAGGTTATCCTCTCTATCATTGTATTATATGCACCATCATTTATCTTATTACTGATAGATGCGCCTTTACTTTTCAACTCATACTCTTCCTTACAAGATGGACAAAAGAAATCAGCAACTGGTCTGTTATTCTCAAAATGTGAAACATATTTATTTCCACAATATGGACAAAACATATTATTATTTACCCAGTCTTCAGTTATAACTCTTATTTTTTGTGCATTACTCGAATAATTATCAGCTTTTCTTCCATCCATCTGTAAATTCAAAATTATCACTCCAATACCGTTTGATATAATACACTATTAAAGCGTGTTCTTATCTTTTCAATGTTTTCTTTTAAAATTTCTATAAGAATACAACTTCTCTTTTTATTCAATGCAGCTACACCTACGGCTCCACTACCTGCAAACGAATCTAATATTATTTCTCCCTCATATGTAACATATTCCAATATCTCTTCACAAAGTTGTACCGGTAATTCACTCTGATGTATTTTATTTTTCCTGGCTACCGGCTGCACATCAAACATAGCAGGCAGCATACCATTACATCCACTCATATAACATTTTTTCCCGGTTAAATCAGATTTCTTCTTATCATATCTCATATTTCTAGCTTTTCCTTTTGAAAAAATCATTATATCCTGTGTATTCTTTGCTTTTCTCCCTGTATTACTCACAAAGGTTCCTTTTTTCCATGATACCTTAGAATAATAAACAAATCCGGCCTCTTTTGCATATTGCTTAATTTGATAAAGATACTCATAATTATTCTCATTCTCTGCAGGTAATACCTCGACCAAAAAACAACCTGCTTTTAAAACTCTTGCTTTTTCCTTAAAATCATCAAGTGTATATCTAAAACAATCATATTCTGCAAAAGCCCGTGTTCCACCTTTATTTGATTTTTTATCCAGCCACGGATGATCTGTCAAAATACAATCAATGCTATTATCTCCTAGCATAGATAAATCTCTGCCGTCTCCTTCAATTAATATACACTGTTCATCCTTATTGTCAATTGTACAATATACGCCTTTTGATATTCTCTCAAACCTAATACCTATTTTCTCATAAATACGAGCTCTAACTGTTTCCTTCGGTTTATCAGCATTTTGCTGGTATGCCTCTTTTAATGAGAAGCTTTCATTATCCTTAAAACAATTAAATATCTTTTCTGCTAATGTCATTTCGCACTACCTCCTTAGATTTTGGATCTTGATCCTATCATAGGAGGCGCTCAAATAAAAGTACTATTTTTATATTTTATCTTTTAAATAGAATAATATGGTGATCTAATGTTTTCGCAACAATATTATTCCATCAATCCTAATATCCCCTGTTCACTCCAATACTCATTTGGATATATTGATAATTCTTCTTTATGCTTACGAATAATTCTTTCCGGTGTTTTAGTATTATCGTAAACATGCACAATATCACATATATTAAGCAGTTCTTTTATGTTATTAATTGATTTGTAATATCTCTCGATAACTTTATCACTAGCAACATTATGTCCACCTGCCGCCACACGAGATTCAATTCTGGCAATATTAATTTGTGGATCAACTGTTAACACAAATACACATTTTATGAAATAACCCTCTTCTTTTGCTTTTCTCAAAATATTTAACTTATATTCAGATGACAAAACAGTTTCAAATGTAAAATCTTCTTTCTTGGCAATTGATTCATATCTCATCCGATCAACCAAAACAGCAGCTTCCATATTATTCATTCCCGTAGTCGCAACAACATCATCGGCATTAGTATATTTACCAACTTTATCAAAAAAAGCTGTTATTGTACTTTTCCCCGAACCATTTGGTCCCGCTAATACAAGAATCATCGGTTTTTTATTCTGCATATTTTCTTTCCCCATTTGCATACTCTACATAAGCCTGTTTCTTTTCATTATCATAACCAGCTATAGGTTTTTTACATATTTTCGCTTTATTTATTGCTGCCTTAACAGCTTCAACTGCCCTTTCGTCCATTTCATTATCCGATTCTGTCAATGTACTCTTCTCTTCTTCTCTGGATACAACTTTTATAATTCTACCACTTTTGGTGCTTACAGTCGTCATATAATCACTCCCTCTGTTTTGATTAATATTAAAATATATTATCTCTTATACTTGTTTTCTTTTTATTATAATATTTATTTTATCATAGTTCACACAAAAAAACACCCCAGAACCGAAGTTCTGAGGTGTAATATACTCTTGATATTCTCTTTTCCGAAAGATTATCTCTTTGAGAACTGAGGAGCTCTACGAGCTGCTTTGAGACCGTACTGCGCGAGTTTTTGAGCTGTTTTCCCTTGATACTCCGGGCTTTTCCGGCTTTCTGCCTCTCAGTTATCCGGTGTGCGGACCATAAAAAACGGCCTTTTTTCATTCAGCAATAGCCTGATGAAACGCACCATTTACTACCCCAAACAGCTCTTCTGGTTTATTGTACTTCACTTTTGCATAGATGTCCATAGTTGTTTTGCTGTTTTCGTGTCCGGCAAGGTATTGGACGGTCTTTGGATCAACACCAGCATAGAGAAGATTGGTAATGTAAGTGTGCCGCAGCTGATGCGGGGTTACATCAAAGTCCAGCGTATATCTGATTTTGGGTTGATTTTTCTGGGTCATGCCCAGCGTTGGGGTAACCGTGTATTTGATGCTCTGCCCATTCACATACTTATAATAGTTCCGGGGCTTAGTGGAGCGGACAACGACATACTGCCACACTCTTTGAAACTGCGAAGCAGCCAGCGGCTCCCCTTTGCTGTCAGCAATCACATAATCTGATATGGAATTTTCTTTCGTTTCTCTCAGACAATCCACCAAACACTTCGGTATCGGAATATCCCTTTTTGCCGCCGGAGTCTTTAGCACCGTAGAAATCACAGGTTTGTTATGCTCTGTACGCCATGCCCGCCTCACCGATAGATAAGGTGTATCCTCGTCCAGAAATACACAATCCCATTGCAGTGCAAGAATTTCTTCCCGACGCAGACCGGAATACAAACCGAGCATAATAAACAAATATGGAGGAAGTCCCTTGACTGTATCCAGAAGCACGGCTACCTGCTGATCTGTCAATGCCTCCTTCTTTTTTGTCGGTTTTCCGCCTTTACCGGATATTCCCGCACAGGGATTGTGTTCAAGAATTTGGTTTCTCTCTGCCGCATAAAAAATGCACTTGAGTAGCATATTGACCTTATTGTATAAGCCTTCCGATTTCTTTGACAATGGAACAAGCGCCAGCCGAATATCGTCAGCAGTCACTTCTTCCATATACATCTCTCCCAGAGGTTTGATGATATAGTTTGTCATATCCCTCGTATAACCTCTGAGTGTAGACGCAGACACCTTTGCCGACTGCATCAGCAGCCACTTCTCGCCATACTCGGCTACTGTCGGGTGCTGCCGGTGAAAGATAATTTCTTCCACCTGCTTCCGGGCCTCTAACTGCTTCTCATACAATTCTTCACAAGTTGCGGCATACAAACTCAACTCTTTGCCATCTGCATCCGTAATCCTGGTTCTGTAATACTGGATTCCTTTCAATGTAATGGTCCCGTACTTCGGGATCTGTGTTTTCTTTTTTGCCATCTTTGATCGTCCTTTCTTGATAATGTGTAGTCTCCGTATCTACACTCTCTTTTTATCAGAAAGCCCCGATTTAATCAAAGATACGGCTGAGGTAAAACAAAGAGCGAGACATCCTTGCCTCGCTCCTTCTTCATTTCCTATTTGTTATTACTGTGCTGCATCCCAGCTTGCAAACGCACAGTTCATTGATCTGACCAGCTCATCTGGTCTGTTGTACTTAACCTTTGCATAAATGTCCATGGTAATCTTGCTGCTTTCATGGCCTGCCAGGTATTGAACCGTTTTGGGATCTACCGATGCATGAATGAGATTGGTAATGTAAGTATGCCGCAGCTGATGGGGTGTTACTTCAAAGTCCAGACTGTAAACCACTTTTCCGTTATGAGCAGCCTTTTCTCCCAAGACAGGTGTGACAGTATGCTTTACTCTTTTTCCATCTTCATACCGATAATAGCTCCGCTCCTTGACCGTCCTCGTAACAATATACTGCCAAAGTCGCTTAAACTGCGTGTAGGACAGCGGTTCGCCATCCCGGTTTGAAACCACGTACTCCGAAGTCGAAGTTTCCTTTGCTGCTTTCAAACACTCAGCCAAGCAAACAGGAAGGGGGATATTTCTCTCCGCAGCCTTGGTTTTCAATTCATCCGAAATCACCGGTCTGTTGTGTTCTGTATGCCATGCCCGCCTTACCGTCAGATATGGAGTATCCGTATCCAGATATACTGAATCCCATTGCAGAGCAAGAATTTCTTCCCGGCGCAGACCCGCATACAAACCGATCATTACAAAGACATAAGGCGGCAAATCTCGGATAGCATCCAAAAGTCGCTCCACCTGTTCATCTGTCAAAGCCTGACGCTCCTCTTGAGGAACACCGCCACCTTTTGTTGTCAGATAAATCGTTGGGTTATGGTCAATGATCCTGCTTTCCATCGCTGCGCGAAAGATAGACTTGTAAAGGATCACCACAGATTTATAAACCGATGCAGATTTCTTGGAAACCGGAACAAGGGCAAGTTGAATATCATCCAGACTAACCTCTCCCATCCGTTTATCTCCCAATTCCGCTATAATATGCCGCCTGACCTTTGAGGTGTAATCCGTCAAGGTAGTGGCTCGTACATGAACCGACTGCATCAGCAGCCACTTTTCACAATACTCTGCAACTGTGGGCGTTTTCCGATGAAAAGTAGCATTCTCAATCTGTTCCAACGCAAGCGTTTCTTTGTTATATAGTTCTTCAGGTGTTTTTGCGTAGATAGCTACGAGCTTACCATTCGCGTCTTTGATTCTGGTCCTATAATATAGGACACCTCTTTTCATGACTGTGCCATATTGAGGAAGTATTATTTTTCTATTTGCCAATTCCTCCACCTCCTAAGAATAATCTCCAGCGCTGTACCTTTGTTTTATCAGACCTCTCTGATTCCATCAAGGATACGGACCGGCTCACGATCTTCCGCTTCGAGGTTTACGGTAAGTTGCGCTTCTCTCAACTGGTTTTGCTCTGTGCGTGCATTTTGCGATATACTCCTGGAGACCTGCCGCAGTAAAATACACACAGCCATTCTGAACATACTGCACATAAGAGATCAAGCCGTTGTTACGGGCGGCATCCAGCGTTGCTATGCTGATTCCTAAGATTTCAGCAGCTTCTTTTCGTGTAATGAGCTTTTCCATAGACTATATTCCCTCCAATCTGTCAAGGTTATCATCGTGCTTTCAAAATCACATGAATACGCTGGCAGCCGAAACTGCCAGCGCATGGTATCTGATTTTGAATAGAAAGCGGCCACCCAAAAGAGCAGTCGCTTCCTATTTCAATATGACTCAATTCTCGTCACATTTGCCACGCAACCCTGACGATGGGAACATAACAGGTCTCCGCTGGCGCGGTTGTCATAACTCCGCGGCGTCGTTTTACTCGTGCGCCGCAGGGTTCCCCCCAAGTCTTTGGCGGGCCGTGAGGAAGTATCTTTAAGCCCCCATGCAGTCATCGCGCCGAATCTGCCACAATCCGTTTTATGAAATCGTAGATCGCTCCGAAGCAGTCTTTTCATCACCTCCCTGACTGCTCCATCTTCGCGGCGCTTCATATTCGCTCGTACATGGGTTATGTACCTGTTGTGCTGTCTATTCGATTGTCAATGTACGAATGAAGGAGGAAAACTTGTCCTTCTTATTAACACTGACAAAAAAGGCAAAAAACAGGCGCATCAAATGAAATTTTATCAAAAATATTTTCCAAGCCGCTTTAATCCACGGCGGATACTGTCGCGAACACGGCTTGGGTCTACACCTTCTACTTCGGCAATTTCATTTACCGTCATTCCCAGGTAGTATCGGGCATAAATCCGCTTTGCCTGTTTCTCTGGCAGTTTCATCACAGCGGCATAGACCTGCTCCTGAAACTGTTTTTCCTCCAGAACCATCTCCGGTGTTTGCGGCTTCAACAGCACCGCATTTTCAATGCCATTCTCGCAATCCAGAGAATACTGTGATTTATAACGATACATCTTTCGCTCATACGCAGCCTCCGCACGTTCAGCTGCCCGAATAGTCTCTATTACTTCCTCTGTCACATCTACAAAAAAGTCTGTTGTATAAACATCAGGATAAAGTTCCCGAAGGTTAATTTTCTTCATTATGTACCTCCATTTCGATTCACGGGTGATTAACGGGTGAATCGAATGGAGGCGGGGAACGGCACCGGCAAACAACCGGATCGTCTCCGAAAAAATGGCAACAGAAAACGCCAGATTTCCGCGATGGAAAACTGGCGCGCCAAAAACAACCACTATTATACCGAATTACATAGAACGATAATGCCGATACAATATTATACTTGCCCGGAGGAGGAGCAATGCTTTTTTTAACTGATGTAGATCATGTGAGCTTTGAAAAAGCAAACGGGACACGGTAAATTAACCTCCAATCGGCTACCGTGTCCCTGCAAGTCGTCATTGGTTTGTGCAATCGCAAAGAAACGGCGGCTCTGAAAATCAAAGCCGCCGTTTCAAATGGGCGTGTTGATAGGCTGCTGTACGACGGCTTTTTTTCTTTTGCCGTCGTGCGGCAGCTTGTTCCTTTTGCGCTTATCTTAACAAGCAATCCTCACAGAAATGTCACTGACACACGCTGTTTCGACAGAATAATGGGCTGAAATCTCACGAACCTGTGAGATTTGAAAAACCGGGAGAATAATCTCCCGGTTTTCATCGCAAATATTTAATTCTGCCGCAGTCTCTCTACAACGCTTTGCTTAACATTTTGCATGAAAGTTATGACGGGGGTTGCCAAGCAGACCAGCAAAACAATAGCTGCGACAACCAACAGAGAAATTACAGGATAGTGAAAAGCTGCATAAGGAACCATTCTTCTAAAGGCTGAGTATATTGGAATATATATCGCTGTTCCCAGTGTGGCAAGCAGTAGGAAAGAAATACTCCAATAATACCCGCCTTCCCAAAGCAATACATTTCTAATTTGCTTTTTCGTCATTCCTATACTTTCAAGTGTTGCAAATTCATGTTTCCGAGTATTTACACTAACAACCATTGTGTTAATGAAATTCATAATTCCTATCAGCAAAAATACAGCGGACAACCCTGCGGCTATAATCCTTGAGGTCAGCAAATATCCGGCCATTTCTTGCTGCTTTTCATATCGTGACAGAATCGTAATGCCCGGTGACGAAGCAGTAATGGATTGAAGCTGCTCCATAATCCCTTTGTCATAACTGCTATCAATCGCGTCAAAAGCAATCCGAAAGATTTTGGTTTCTCCAGACAACTTCTCTATTGCCTGTTCACTGATATACAAATCAGGGGCAGTACCTCTCTCATTTCCTCGACCACTCTGAAAATCAGCGTCCAGAAAGCCAGTTGCCACTGTAAAGACCTGTTCCCCGGACTCACCGACAACGGTGATTGCTTGCCCTGGCTGAATCAATAGGTTTCCCTCATCATCCGTCATAGCGGACAAAACCACCAACTCTCCCTTTTCAAAGGCGGTTAAGTCAATAGGCTTATCAAGCGTTTTATTAAGTTCTTCGATATATCTGGAATCTATTCCGTAAACGCCGCTCCAAAAATTATCTGTATAGTTTTTTCGTGTTTCCGCATTTGAAAAATCAAGACCTGATACGCCATCCAAGGAATCAATATATTTCCCGAATACATTTTCGTCGTAAATGACATCCATAGTGGGCCACGGTGAAGCAGAATAAGTGACGCGCAGATTTTCAATTCCCTGCATTGTTTCAATTTGCTGCAACATTTCATCAGAGAGCAGGTTTCCTTCTTCGAAAATGCTGTAAGTCAATGCGAAATCACTTTCTCCCCATTGATTTACAAAATTGTCGGGACTTAGGCTTGATAGTAGACCAGCAGAAACCAAAAACAATATTAAGCCTAAAAATAAGGACGCAAAAGTAAGGAAAGCGCTTTTAGGGTTTCTAAAAATATTATCTCGTGCCATCCGAGATAATTTTGTTCTATGGCTCTTATGATCTCGGTAACTCCTTGTATTTGCCTCCGTATAGCGTGAAGCCGCAACAGGAGAAATACTTGCAGCTATTTTCGCTGGTTTCATGCTGCCGATGATTGCAGTAAAAAATGTGAAGATTGCGGCACCCGCAAAAATAATGGGGGAAAAGGACACTATCTCCCCAAGGTCTGTATCGCTTGAGTACATCATATTCATGGCAAACGGAACAAGTCCAAGCGAAACAATACCACCGACAATCAGGCCGCTGGGAATACCGATCACCGCCGTTCTGAATATTTGAGAACGCACGATCTGCTTGATTTGTCTTTTTGTCGTGCCTATCGTTTTAAGCTGTCCATAGAATTGTGTATCTCTTGAAATTGAGATATACAGAATGTTATAAATCAGCAAATAGCCGCTGATAATGATAAAGACGATAATAGCAGCCAGTGGAAGAACAATGGTGGTGGAATTGCTCTGAGCAATAGGTACAATTTCAAAGGACTGACTTTCTGTAAACGAAATCTTCCGTTTTAGTTTTTCACAGGATCGCAGGGCATTACTGTCATCAGAAAAAGAAATCATTGCGGTAGACACACTATCAAAGGGAAGCCCTGTTTGTGTTGCAAAAAGCTCCGAAACATAAGCGGCACCACGGTTGCCTGCACGTGAAGCCGAATAATCTGTGTAATAGCCCGACAAAACAAATTCATCGGAGATATATTGATAATCTGTTCCGAGTTGATAGGAAAGGGAAATATTCATCCCTATCTGTGGATCATCAATCCCCATTGCACGCAAAGCCCATGTAGGGAGCATAATTTCATTTTTTGCTTGCGGATAATCTCCGTGTATATCCGAAATTGTTGGTACACGGTGTTCTTGCCATTCTGTTTCGTCTATCCAAGTAATACTCAGCAGGGCATCGTCCATTCCAGATGTATCAATGCTGCCCAATCTCTGACTGACACCAACTACGGATACCAAGCTGGATCGGCTCAATTCTTCATATTGTTCTTCTGAGAGGCTTGTAATTGCCACATCCGCAGTCGTGCCCATCGCACGAATCTGCTGCATTTGATAGGTTTCAAAATAACTGCACCCCAAACTAAATACAGATGTAATCATAAAGGCGGTCAAGAATAATGCGATGGTAACGAAAACATTTCTCTGCTTATTAGCGCGGTAGCTTCTTTTGGCAAGACGATTGATTGTTGCCTGATTATTGTTCCCAAATAAAATATCATCCATCAATGTCACCCCCTGTCACTGTGCGATTTTTCCGTCCTCAATACGGATAATTCGGTCGGCAAGCTGGGCAATTTCATTGTTATGGGTAATCATTACAAGCGTTTGATGGAACTTCTGACTTGTAACTTTCAGCAAACCAAGAACATCACTACTTGTCCGGCTATCCAAATTGCCTGTCGGTTCATCTGCAAGTATAATAGCTGGTTTGGAAACAAGGGCGCGGGCAATCGCTACACGCTGCTGCTGGCCGCCGGACAGATTGTTAGGCATACTGTTCAGCTTCCCATCGAGAGCCAACATTTTCACGACTTCATCCATAAACCGCTTGTCCACGGTATCACCATCCAGCTCCACCGGCAGGACAATATTTTCATAGACATTCAGCACAGGAACAAGATTGTAATTCTGAAAGATAAACCCGATGTTACGTCTGCGGAAGATGGTAAGCTGTTCATCCTTGAGTTTCGATAATTCTTTCCCTTTTACTTTAATACTGCCGGAAGTTGGCGTATCTAACCCGCCCATCATGTTCAGCAAAGTAGACTTACCGCTGCCGGAAGTACCAACAATGGCAACAAATTCACCTTCCTCAATGGATAGGGTCACGCCATCCAATGCTTTTGTAATGTTCGGTTCGGTGCCGTAATATTTCTTCAAATCTGTCGTTTGTAATATGTTCATATAGAACACCACCCTTTCTTTTTGATGGCTCTATCATAAAAGGTAAACCTCACAGAAATGTCACGGGAAACAAAATACCTCTGTTTAATTAAATCTCAAATGTCATAGGCCTGTGACATTTTGTTTTTTAGCGTACTTATTTTATTGTCGAGGCAGAAAGACGGAAAAAGTTGAACCCCTCCCAACCTCGGATGTTACCCGGATATAACCGCCTTGCAAGGTTACGATCTCACGAGCCAGATATAGACCAATACCAATTCCATCTACATCATGTACGATGTCCTCTCGATAGAAACGCTTGAAAATTGCTCCCTGATGCTGTTCTGAAATGCCAATGCCTGTATCTGCAATGTCGATTTTCACATACATTTCCCAACTTTCAACCGAAACACGGATTTGACCGCCCTCCGGCGTATATTTCACTGCATTGTCCAAAATATTGAACAGTGCTTCGCTTGTCCATTTTCTGTCATGGGAAACGACCAAGTTCTCCGGGCAGTCCACTTGAACATTGATCTGTTTTTTCTCGGCGTTCAGAAGAATACCTCCCAATGCGGCGGCAAGCGTGTCATAAAGCGGCTGGCTTTTCTTTTCCAGAGAAATAACACCTGTTTCCAAACGAGAGGTTTTAATCATAGCCTGCATGAGAAAATCCAGTTTATCAAGCTGGCTGGCCTGTGCCGTTAGAAACTCTTTTTGTTTTTGCACAGGGACTTCATTTTCAAGCAGAGTGCTGTTAATCATTTTCAAGTTCGCAATCGGGGTCTTGACCTGATGGGAGATGTCGGAAATCAGTTCTTGCAGGTCAGCCCGCTCTTGTGCAATGCCGTTCTTGTTTTCCTGCATGACTTCATATAAACGGTTCAGCCGATATTCAATTTTATAGAAAAGACTTTCTTCTTCCACAGTCTGTTTCGGCTGCATATTCCCGGATAACATATCATCCATTAAACTGCAAAAAGCATCGGAGAACATTGCCAGTTTGCGGCGAACCAGCACCATAAAACAAACAGCGCAAACCAGCACAAAAATGCCGAACAATAATACATACCAGACAGCGGTTATATTTGGGGTCAGCCCATACAAAGCTGCTGAAACCGTCCCCATTGCCACCAGCAGGAGAACAGCAAAAAAGATACAGGCTTTGTTGACGGAAAGTTTTCGCACATTCATTTCAGCGCTCCTCCGATCCACATATAGCCCATACCATATACCGTTTTGATATACTGACGGTCAGGTGTTTCGATTTTGTTTCGTACCCGGCTGATCGCCGCAGTCAGAGCGTGTTCATCCACAAAATTTTCGTCTGCGTCCCACAGCTTTTCCAACAAGACTTGCCGGGTCAAAACAATCTGCGGATTTTTCATCAGGATTTTCAAAAGTCGATATTCCAGTGGGGTGAATGTAAGTGGCTTTCCTGATAGAGTAGCACTCATTTCTGAAAAATTGATGGTCAGTGTGCCATCCTCATAAGTATCACCACCATATTGTTTTGTCAGCCTACCCAGCACTACCGCTAATTTCTTTTGAAAGACGCTCATAGGGAAAGGTTTTGTCACATAATCCTCTGCGCCCAGTTCATACCCTTTGAGCATATCGCTTTCCATATCATTTGCGGTCAGAAAAATAATAACGGTATCAGGGCGACGCTCTTTTATTTCCCGGCAGAAGTCAAAACCGTTCCCGTCCGGCAAATTTACATCCAGCACAATCAGGTCATAGTCCTGCTTTGTCAAGAAACTACTGGCCACTGATTTTGTCAGTGCAGAATCAACCGTATAGCCCGCAGTATTCAAGTTATAGCATAAAGTATTATTCAAAAGTCGATCATCCTCGACTACTAAAATTCGCATGGTATCACACTCCTTCATTTTCAGTGTATCACCCAAATGTCACAGAAACCTCACTGAGATTTGTTTTCTTTTCTCCGCCTGTCTACTGGCTTCTCTGCATTTTTAGGAATAAGCCAAATCGTCGCCATTTTTACAGCACCGGGGATGCGCCCAGATGTACACAAATAATTTATCTGGCGCGACGTAACATTCCATTTTTGGCTTGCCTCTTTTAATGTTATGTAGTCCATTTTGCACCTCCTAAAATATTATATTTCGTCTTCTCGAAGAATACAAGTTTATCCCTACCTATTACTCTACAAAAATCAGCATAATCTTACCGTTCATCAGGCATAATTAGGTTATTCCTTTGCACAAACCAGAACGATACAATGTTATTGAGGTGAACGATTATGCCGATTGATGATTTAACTGCTTTAGGGCAGAAAATGCGGGAAGCCCGAAAGAATAAAGAGCTAACACAACAGGAGCTATCTGATTTGAGCCATGTTTCTGTAAAGCAAATCGCCAATATCGAAAAGGGGAAAATGAATCCTTCTTATTTGATTTTGAGAGCATTGGCCAAGGTCCTGCATATCTCTTTAGATACACTTATAAATCCAGATGTTTCTCTGGAGGATGAAGGTGTCAATCAGATGAAAATGCTTTATTCCAGCTGTCCGCCAGAAATGCGTGACACCCTGCTGCATCACACCCAGGAAACGGTGAAAGAACTGACAGAGTTGTCAAAAAAATTTGAAACGAATTGAGCCAGTGAGTGAAATTTAACGATTCTCTCACTGGTTCTTTTCATTTTCGGAGAAAAGAGGCAAGCAATGCCTGTGTTAATACACACAGGCCCGCAGAGAAGAAAATCCCTCCGTGATTTTCCTCTCCGCTTGCTTGTTGAGGGCAGCGCCCCCAAGCCCCTTTGAACACAGAATTTCATTCTGTGGCTGCGCGTTCTGCGAACGCTTTTGACCAGGACCAGCTTACCGCTGGCCGTGGTCTTTTTCTTTTTCAACATCCTGTTCTACCTCCATTTTCAGCACTCGATCTACATTCGCTTTTGCAGTCAAAAGCTCCCTCATTTCTTCACGGGAGCGCCGATACTCGGAATAAGTCTTTTTCTTTTCTTCCAGCAATTTTGCGTACTCTGTCTGTAACTCTTTGACCTTTGGCAGCTTCTTGACGCCCATCTCATCAAAGGCATTCTTAGCAGCCTGGTGGAGCAGAATTTCTTCCTCATGTTCCTCCCGGAATTTCTTAGAGTAGCCCGCCTTGCGGTATGCCACATAGACCTCACGGGTCTTGGCACAATTTACGATGTGAGTACGCAGAACAGCAATCTCTGCCATGCGCTTTTCAGCCGCTTTGATGTGCGCCGAAAGTTCATTGTGATGTGCCGTGGCAGCCGCAGCCTTTTCTTCCAAAACCGCATACTCCAGCAGGTTATTCTCTGACAGGTAATTCATGGTCTGCGCCATTTGCTTCAGATTGAAAACTTTAGCCCATCGCGCATAGCCAGCACCTTTTCCAGCCTGCAATTTTGCCTGAATGTCCACCAGCAGATTGACCTTCGGCGGCTCTGCCTGTGTGACTGTTTTCTTTCGCGGGGTATGTGCTTTCTTCCCTAAGAGAACTGCCCGCAAATCTTCCAATCCATATCCTTCGCCCAGACTGTCCATGCGGGCGGCTTTCTCCCAACCAGAGAGTTTCAGTCGATACGATTTTCCGCGCTTTGAGACTTCACAACCATATTCTCGCAACAGCTTCAGCAGTTCTTCAAAGTCAGCAGGACTTTGTGATAATGCGTTGTCAATCGCCACACGAAGCAGCTCTCGGTGAGATGGCTTTGCCTGATCGCCCAGCCATTTGTTATAGCTCTTTCCGTGAAGTTTCGGATTCTCTACAATGGACAGTCCATTCTCAATACAGATGGTGTCACTTAGCCGACGAACCGCCTTGGTGCTGCCCCAAAAGTTTCGGAACTTCCGGTCATATTCTAAGCTGACCGATGACCAGATAATGTGATTATGAATGTGCGACTTGTCTATGTGAGTGCAGACCACAAAGGCATGATTGCCTTTAGTAAAACGCTTTGCAAATTCTACGCCCAGCCGGTTTGCTTCTTCCTGGGTAATCTCACCAGGGCGGAAGGACTGGCGCACATGATAGGCAATCACATCATCTGTACCACGCACTCGTCCGGTAGCGGCAATGTACTGCCGCTTTGCCAGAAGGAACTCCGCATCCGCAGTCCGGCTGTCACACGCATAGCCGGTAATGAGCCTGCCGTTATCTGTTTTCTTTGGATTGGCCACATAGTCGATGATGTCACTGATTGCCCGACTCTCTGTGCGGCCTTTGCCGACATGAAGCGGCATGATTCTTGTAGTTGCCATAATAGAAGGTCCTCCTCTCATAAATATTTTTGTTTTCGCTGAACTCTTTGCTTCTATCGTTGCAATAACTTTCTCCGCTGGGTATAATAAAAAAGAATATTCTACAACCTCAAAGGAGGGATTTCTATGATAGAACAGCTCATTGCTGAAGCAACCGAATGTGATTTCAAAGTTGCTCTCGAAACAAAAAAGCCAAAAAGCTGGTTAAAAAGTGTCAGTGCCTTTTCCAATGGAATCGGCGGCACTCTGTTTTTCGGAGTCTCCGATGACCGGGAGCCTATCGGCTTGTCCGATGTTCAAAAGGATGCTGAAGCGATCAGCCACTTAATCAAAGAACGTATCACACCATTACCTCAGTTTATCTTAAAACCATTACAGGAAGATGGTAAAAATCTATTAGCTCTGGAGGTTTCTCCCGGCCGCAGCACCCCATATTATTACAAGGCAGACGGCGTGATGGAAGCATATATCCGTGTTGGAAATGAAAGCGTAATTGCCCCGGATTACATTGTAAATGAACTGATCTTAAAGGGAACCAATCAGTCCTTTGATACCCTAACAACAGATGCGGTAAAAAAGGATTACAGCTTTACACTTCTGGAAGCAACCTATCTGGAACGGACTGGTCTCCGCTTTGAGCCATCCGATTATGTCTCCTTCGGTTTGGCTGACAAAAATGGGGTCTTGACCAATGCCGGAAAGCTCATGACCGATCAGCACACAGTCTATAACTCCCGTATGTTCTGTACCCGGTGGAATGGCTTGGAAAAAGGCTCTATCTTTGATGATGCATTGGACGATAAAGAATACGAAGGGAATCTGATTTATCTACTGAAAAGTGGCAGTGAATTTATTCGCAATAATTCCAAAGTCCGTTTTGTCAAAGAGGCACAGTATCGTGTAGACAAGCCGGATTATGCTGAACGAGCTGTGACAGAGGCTCTTGTCAATGCGCTTATCCATCGTGATTATATTGTGCTTGGCAGCGAAATCCATATTGATATGTTTGATGATCGGGTGGAAATCACATCTCCGGGCGGTATGTTTGGCGGCGGCTCAATTCAGGAATACGATATTTACAGTATCCGTTCGATGCGACGAAACCCTGTGATTGCTGACCTGTTCCACCGCATGAAGTACATGGAACGCCGTGGAAGTGGCCTACGCAAAATCGTCAGTGAAACCGAAAAGCTGCCTGGATACACAGAGGCATATAAGCCCGAATTTTCCTCAACAGAGACAGATTTCAGAGTCATCTTGAAAAATGTAAACTACAACTTAGAGGGTGACGCCCACCAAGTTATCCACCAAGTTACCCACCAAGTTATTGAACTATCAACGGTATCCAAACAGATTTTGGCTTTTTGCACAACACCAAAATCCAAGAAAGAGCTTGCAGTATTTTGCGGCTTCAAAGATTTAAGAAACTTCACCTTGAAGCATATCAATCCGCTTTTAGAATCCGGGCAATTAGAAATGACTATTCCCGATAAACCTAAAAGTCGCAATCAAAAATATATTACAGTTCGTTCCGAATAAACAGAGAAGCAGGGCATTGGGTCTCATCTCCCATTGTCCTGCTTCTTTTTCATTCCAAATTATATTCACATCATTTACCCATACACCCAATCCTGTATCGCAAATTTCAAACTCTGCACCTTTCCCAGCAGCCAGATTGCAGCCAGCGGCAGCCCCATCGGGCTAATTAAAAATGCCATAACCAGCAAAATCACACCATTCTGCGGGGAATAGGTAATCAGCACAGCCACGCCAAGCAGAGCAATTACCGTGCTTAGTAGACCAAGCACCAGACTGGATATATAGATTAGCCCCGTGCAGAGCCAGACAAAAAGCGTCAACACCAAAATGACCGGTGCAGTTACGATCATCAGCAGACATTTCAAAATCTTCATTTCTGTTCCTCCTTCCAACGCTCCAGATACTGTTTGCATAGGGCATCCGCTTCTCTCTCATCATCTTCCGTCACTTCCCGTTTTCCTTTGGTCAGTTCAATCTCCAGATAAGTCCGGTAATCATCGGCTAAAAGGTCGAACAGTTCCTTGGGAGTATGGCACACCTCGCCAGAGCAATAGTGAAAATCTTGGTCAAATTCAACTCTTACACATCCATGGCGGCTGATATAAACTTCTATGGTCTCGTCTGCGGTTAGGTAATCCGCAAAAATCTCCAGCACCTTTTCAAAGGTCAGCATCTGTTTTCACTCCTTTGCTACGCTTCTTATTCTACTCATATTATCCGGTACGGACAGGCAAAAGACAAGGATACAGACAAAAAGAAAAAGCGGAGGAAGGTGCGGCGAAGAAACGCCGTTCCTCCCTCCGCAAATGGAGTATCTATCCCTGTTATGAAAATTTGGAGAGTTGGGTAAGGATTTCCTTCACACCCTCCCACAGTTGTTCCTGCCGCTGGGATATATCCTCCAAGTCAGCATTATAAACCCGCCCGGTCTCATGCACTTTGCGGGTCAGCTGGTTCAAGTTGTTGCTGCTTCGGCGCATCAGGGAGACCAACTCCTTCAGCTCTGGCAGTTCCAGCTTGACCACATAACCATCCAGCGCCATTTTCCGCAGATAAGCGCTCAAATTCTCTGTCCCGTATTGCTGCATCTTTTGATGGATCAGTTCCAGTTCTTCTGCGGACACCCAAAACAAAACCGGCACATCCCGCTTGCGCTTTGCCATGGTTATCGCTCCGGCTCCCGTTTTTTCGGGGCGGCAGACTTATGGGCGGGCAGCTCCTGTTTGAGCTTATCCCGTACTGAGGGACGGGACGGTTCCAGTTTTTCTCTCTGGGTACGGCTGCGCTGCTGTTCTTCACGCACCAGATCAATAAAACCATCCAGCACAGCAGGGTGGCTGTTTAAGGCATAACCACAACGGACGGTTTCGGGATTATCGTTGGGAATGGTCTTGGCCCATTCTTTGTTGCGTCGGGAGTAACGCCCATCCCAGTCCTGAAGCTGGACCGTGTTAGACAGAACCATGGACACACGCTCCATGCCATAGGTCTCGATCACACCCTTTGCCGCATCGTGGCTGAGATACATTCCGTCGAAGTGCTCCCGCACCGCCGCTTCAATAGACTCCTTGCATTGGCGATTTACATTGTTGGAAGCTCGGTACTGCTCCAGCTCCCCATGTTCTCTCGCATAGACAGCTGAATGGGGATAGACCGGTGTTGTTCGCAGTTCCTCTTTAGCCCTGCACACATCGTCGGCACGGTTCTCAATGCTGTCCCGGATCACATCCATATAGCCAGTCTCCAGCTTTTCAAAATAACGGTACACATCCGCCAACGGAGATGAAGATTCCAAAAGTGCCTGAGCCTGGGTGTCGGTCAGCTCCATCTGCTCCATCGCCATCACGATGTCCTCGCGGATGGTGTACTCATAGGCATGGTTTAAGACTTCTTCCGGGGGCTGGCTTTTCAGCCAGTCCCGGAACTTGTCCTGTTCGGCAGCCATCTTTTCATAAAGGGCTGTATTCAGATCGTTAGTATTCATGTTATCGCACCTCCTCATGCTGTTTTGGTTTCTTGTCTGTACTGCGGGGTTGCACCGGGCGTTTTAGATTATCCAGCACCGAAGGCCGTGTGCTTTTTGCAACAACAGACTCGGTATGTGCCTGCCCCTTTCCGTCGATGTTGAGCAGGGTATCCAGCTCCACCAGACGGGCGTTTTTGCATCTCAGTTCTTCTTCATAAAGGAATGGCTTTCCGACTTCCTCCTTTGCCGCAGCTTGCTGCTGACAGAGGTTATCCAGCTGTGCCTTTGCCGCCTCCAGACGCTGGGGCATCTGAGCAAGGGCATTGTCGATACGGGTAAGATTTCCGCGAGGGTCTGTACCAAGGGTTGCCCGGTGGGTCATCTGTCCTTTCAGCAGGAGCGTATACTCCTGTTTCCAAGCGGAAAATTCCACGGATATGGCATAGCCCCGGTAGCTGCCGATCTGCACCGGATCGGAGGTTTTGACCTCCTTGCAGGCATCCAAAAGGGCTGCACCGGCGTTCTCCTTATCGGTCAGCATGTCTCCACGAATCTCCATACCGACAAAGCCGTCCTCCGGGTGCGGGTGCGCTGCCAAAACCTCCAGATCGGATTCAAAGCCCTTGATAAAACCTTTGTGCTTTTCAATCTCCTCCGGGAAGTATTTGAGCAACTGGTCCTCCAAACGATATTGCTTGCTCTGGTGGTCGGCTTTCATCAGCTTCAGGCGGGATACCTCCACATCTAAATCCATACGCTCCTTGATGCGGGGATCTCCGGCGCACAGGGCTTTGATCTCGGCAAAGGAAAGCGCCGTTTCGTCCACATCATCGCAGGAACGCACTGGTGATTTAGAAGTCATGATCTGACTGATGAATTTCTGTTTGTTCTCCACCGTCTGCCAGAGGTATGCGTCAAAAGTTCCTTCGGTCACATAGCGGTACACATGAACAAGGGGGTTCTGGTTGCCCTGACGCTCGATACGCCCCTTGCGCTGGGCGAGGTCTCCGGGTCTCCACGGACAATCCAGATCATGAAGTGCCACCAGACGGTCCTGCACATTGGTGCCTGCGCCCATCTTGGCGGTGCTGCCCAAAAGGACACGAACCTGACCGGTACGGACTTTAGAGAACAGCTCCTTTTTCCGCACTTCGGTGTTGGCTTCATGGATAAAAGCGATCTGGTCGGCAGGCATTCCCTGAGCAATGAGTTTCTGACGAATATCGTCATATACCGTAAAGGTCGGTTCCTGTTCCGGCAGAGGCACAGCGCCTTCCAATGCGTGAAGCAGTGGATTATCCAGCGTTTTCGCCGCCTTGCTTGCAGGAGCTTTGGCCTGTGGTGTAGAAATGTCGCAGAACACCAGCTGGGTCAGCTTGTCAGCTTTGCCATCCCGCCAGATCTGCATGATGTTGTCCACGCACTGATTGACCTTTGTGCCAGGTTCATCCGGCAGCATCTGGTTGACGATTCTCTGGTCCAGGCCCAGCTTACGGCCATCCGAGGTAATCTTGAGCATATTGTCCTGGGATGGGTCAACGGTTCCGCTGTGTACCAGCGATGCGCGCTCCGAAAGGGCCTTGACCATTTCCTGCTGATGTTCGGTGGGCTGCGCCACGATGTTGTGGTATTCCACCTCCGGGGTGGGCAGGTTCAGTTGGTCGGCGGTCTTGATGTCCGCCACTTCTTTGAACAGGTTCATCAGCTCCGGCAGATTAAAGAACTTGCTGAATCTCGTTCTTGCCCGGTAGCCGGTGCCTTCCGGTGCCAGCTCCAATGCTGTGACGGTCTCTCCAAATCGGGAAGCCCAGCAGTCGAAGTGGGTCATGTTCAGTTCTTGCAGGCGTTCATACTGAAGATAACGCTGCATGGTGTAAAGCTCGGTCATGGAGTTGCTGACCGGGGTGCCGGTGGCAAAAATCACGCCACGGTTTCCGGTGATTTCATCCATATAGCGGCACTTGGCAAACATATCGGAGGATTTCTGCGCGTCCGATGTGGATAAACCTGCTACATTCCGCATTTTTGTGTATAGAAACAGGTTTTTATAGTTATGGGCCTCGTCCACAAACAGCCGATCCACACCCAGCTGCTCAAAAGTCACCACATCGTCTTTTCGTCCCTCGGCTTGCAGCTTTTCCAGTCTGGCTTCCAGAGACTTTCTGGTACGCTCCAGCTGCTTGACGGTAAAACGCTCGCCGCCACTGGCCTGTACCTCTGCAATCCCCTCAGTGATCTCGTCGATCTGTTCATAGAGAAGCCGTTCCTGACGCTCCCGGCTGATGGGGATACGCTCAAACTGGCTATGTCCCATGATGATGGCATCATAATCACCCGTCGCAATACGAGCGCAGAACTTCTTTCGGTTATGGGTCTCAAAGTCCTTTTTGGTGGTGACTAAGATATTGGCGGAAGGATAGAGACGCAGAAACTCCGACGCCCACTGCTCGGTCAGGTGATTTGGAACCACAAAGAGAGATTTCTGGCACAAGCCCAGGCGTTTTGCTTCCATCGAAGCGGCCACCATCTCAAAGGTTTTGCCTGCGCCTACTTCATGTGCCAACAGGGTATTTCCTCCATACAGCACATGAGCAATGGCGCTTTTCTGGTGTTCCCGCAGGGTAATGGCCGGGTTCATGCCCCCAAAAGTGATGTGGCTGCCATCATATTCGCGGGGACGGGTAGAGTTCATTTCTTCGTTGTACTGGCGCGCCAAAGTCTGGCGGCGCTCCGGGTCTCTCCAGATCCAGTCCCTAAAGGCTTCCCGGATCGCCTGCTGTTTTTGAGCCGCCAGGGTGGTCTCCTTGGCGTTCAGTACGCGGCGCTCTTTTCCGTCTGCGTCCTCTATGGTGTCATAGATGCGGACATCCCGCAGGTTCAGGCTGTCCTCTAAAATCTTGTAGGCATTGGCACGACTGGTCCCATAGGTGGTATAAGCTGCCACATCGTTGTAGGATACAGAAGATTTCCCCTTGATCTGCCATTCAGCGGTAAAGGACGAATAGTTGACCTCGATACTGCGCTGGAGATAAAACGGGGTGTTGAAGGTCTCATACATAAACTGCTGGATGTACTCTTTGTCGATCCAGGTAGCGCCCAGACGCACCTCAATCTCCGACGCATCCAGGTCTTTGGGCTGGGCGGCGGTAAGAGCTTCCACATTGACTGCATAAACCGGGTCCTGCTGTGCGGCCCGCTGCGCCTGACGCAGTTTGCGGCGTACATTGCCAGAGAGGTATTCATCAGCAGTCACATAATGGGGCGTTCCGTCCTGCTCCAACTGTCCCGGTACACGGAAAATTACGCCTTGCAGCTCTCCGGCCAGTTCTTCTTTTGTTTTTCCGGTAAGCTGGCTCATATAGTCCATATCCACGCAGGCTTTTTCCGAGATGGACACCGCCAGTGCTTCACTTGCCGTATCCACCACAGCCACCGCCTGATGGGGCTTGATGGTCCGTTTGGTGAACATATCTGCCTTGCGTTCCAGCTTTCCGTCCTCGTCGATGACTTCCAGCGCACAGAGCAGGTAATAGGAAGAATCGTCTGCATAGGCCAGACGGTTTGCACGGTCATTGATGAGACCGTATTTGGCAGAAAAGCTGTCATAGAGGCTGTTCAGTTCCGCCTGCTTTTGGGTAATGGTGCTGTCCGGAACCGCTGCATCCATCTGAAGGTCGATCAGTTCCTGCACACAATCACGCAGTTCCACAAGACCTTTTACACGGGCTTCGGCGGTGGCGTTGAGGTCAGGGCGCACCATACGGCTGTTTTCCCGGTAGTACACCTGCCCGTCTACAATGGCATAGGAATAGTTCTTCACATTGGGGTCGGCAGGAATGGAGGTGTCAATGGCTTCGCCCTCGCCCAGCTCCGGCAGCTCTGCCTCCTGATAAGTCCCATGAATGTACTTCACAGCATCATGCAGCTGGTCGGAAAGCTCCAGTCCCTCGATGGGGTTCACGGTGTAGTCCATACCATGAGCAGTGCTTACCGGCTCCTGTCTGCCCAGCACCATTTCCGGGTGGTCGATAAAATACCGGTTGATGGCAAATCCGTCCTCCGTCTGTCCGGTTTGAGTCCATTCCGGCACGATGTCCAGCGGGCGGTCCCGTTTTTGGAGGAAGATGATGTCCGATACCACCTCGGCACCGGCATTCTTTTTGAACGCGTCATTCGGCAGGCGGATAGCTCCCAGCAGCTCGGCACGCTGGGCAAGATAGCGGCGCACGGTGGAATCCTTGGCGTCCATAGTATAGCGGGAGGTTACAAAAGCTACCACGCCGCCGGGACGCACCTGGTCCAGTGCTTTGGCGAAAAAGTAGTTGTGAATACTGAAATTCAGCTTGTTGTAGGCTTTGTCATTGACCTGATACTGACCAAAAGGTACATTGCCGATGGCAAGGTCAAAGAAGTCACGCCTGTCGGTGGTCTCAAAGCCGCCTACTGTGATGTCCGCCTTGGGATAGAGCTGCTTTGCGATGCGACCGGAAACCGAGTCCAGCTCCACGCCATACAGACGACTGTTTCGCATTTCTTCCGGCAGCATACCGAAGAAATTGCCCACACCCATAGATGGCTCCAGAATATTTCCTGTCTCAAATCCCATACGCCCCACCGCTTCATAGATGGCCTGAATGACCGTAGGGCTGGTGTAATGGGCGTTGAGGGTGGAGCTTCTGGCAGCGGCATATTCCTCCGGGGTCAGCAGCTCTTTCAGCTGGGCATACTCTAAAGCCCATGCCGGTTTCTCCGGGTCAAAGGCGTCGGCAAGACCGCCCCAGCCCACATAGCGGGATAGGACTTCCTGCTGTTCGGGGCTTGCCTGCTGTCCGGCAGCTTCCAGCTCTTTCAGCAAACGAATCGCATTGACATTTGCCTGGAACTTGGCTTTCGGACCACCTTCGCCCAAACGCTCGTCTGTAATGCGGAAGTTTTTTGCATTGCGGCGCAGGTTAGCCTTGTATTCCTCATAGGAGGCTTCCTCGGTAGCTTTGGCATTGGGGAAGGTCTGCCACTGGCCATTGACCTGAATGGAAACCGAGTGTTCGTCCAGCACTTCCTCAAAGGTTTTCTCCGGCTCAGTCACAGGGGCTGGCGGCTCCGGCTCCTCGATATGCAGCCGTTCCACCACCACATCATAAGGCAGATGGTTCTTGTCGCCCGGATAGACGGCCACGGTCTCGGAATGGAAGGCCGGGGATTCGGCAGCCGGTTCGGGCTGTTCCTGTCCAAAGCCGTCCTGCTGACGGGCATACATCCCGCGCAGCAAAGGCGCAACCTCATCCCAGCGGAAATACAGCATAGCCAGACGCTTTTCCTCTGCATCCATGACTTCCAGCTCTATGCCCTGTGCCGTGGTACGGTAATCGGCAATATCGCCGGTCTCCAGATTCAGGGTCTCGATCTCACCGGAATAGGCTCTGCTCAGCCAGTAGGCGATCTCGCTGTTGCTCCTGCCGGATTGCAGCAGCGTGGAAATCTGCTTTTTATCCGCTTCATCCATCAGTCCATGAGCCAATACATCCCTCAAGTCCTGATCTGCCTTGTCCGGGTCAGTAGGAAGAAACTCGGTATAGTAAGCATTGCGGCGGTCTGCCCGAAGCAGCTGCTCGAACTGTTCTTTGCGCTCTGCCCGGTAGATGGGATATACCATCCCGGTGGGCAGAAGCTGTACGGTGTCCTCCCGCAGCTCGGTGATCTGATAGGCGTCATCCTCGATATACACGGTATCGCCCACGGCATAGACCGGGGCAGCAGGGTCATAGGATGTTCTTTGCGGAGTTGGGCGGCGAACTGCATCATATTCCTCATCGGAAATAGCAACTTCGGAAGTCTGCTCTGTCTCAGCAGCTGCGATCTGCTCTACATCTGACATCACCTGTTGGATAAACGGATCATTGTCCAGTTTTTCCGGGTCTGCCACTTGGCCGTTGACGATCCCTCTTTCTTCCAGAGCTTCCCGGATGGCGATTGGGTCGATGTCGTCAAAACGGTTCTGTTCTTCTTCGGTATAGAACCGGTCCTCCTGAATGAGCTGGGCAATCCGGCGCTGTACCTTCGGCCAGGGCAGCTGCGTTTCCTCCGGGCTGCCGGCACGGACAACGAACAGGCTGTTGCTGTTACTACCGCCGTATTCCTGAGCCAGCCATTCGGCGGTATCTTTTTCTCTTGCATGGTCTTTCATATAGCGGACAACAGCGTGTTTACTCTCGATATTGCCGTTCCATGCACAAAGGGCAGTATCAATATCTTCCTGAGAAAGAGGGCGCAGAAGCTCATGGAGCTTTGGATAGGTCTCGTCGATCACTTCCCGGTGTAAACGCTGACGGAACTCCGGCACATCCGAATAGAGTCGGATCAGCTCCATATCCTTAGAACCAAGAACCGCACGGCGCACAGCGGCATTGCCTTCGATGACAGCATTTTCACGGTCAGAATGACCGCAGGCATTGCGATATGCGGTATCCTCGGAAATAGCGGCAGTCACCACAGGCTTATACTGCTCAAACTGCTCCCCAAGGGTAGGCTTTGGTGTTTCTTCATCCATCTCCGGCTGCTGGGCTTGAATGGCATCTTCTTCGGCCAGTTCCTGTTCAGACTGGATCTTGTCATACTGTGCCTGTTCCTGTTCGGTAAGATAGCGGTCTTTCTGGACAAGTGAGGTAATGCGCTTGGCAACCTTTTCCCAGTTCAAGTGAACATCCGGGCAGTCCTGCTTTTTATAGTGCAGTCCTTTCCCATCGTGATCTTCGCCGCTGTGTGTTGCGCCGGACAGGGCATGAGAGCGTCCGCCAATGCCATACTCGTCTTTGAGGAATCTCACTTTCTCCTTATCCGTATGGTTTGCCATGAAGAACGCATAGATACGGCCTTTTCCTCCGGCGAAACTGCTGCCGCCGGTCATAGCGGCGTCGATCTCATCCTCGGTAATGAAGTGCTGAACGGTTGGCACTTGGGAAAGGTCTGAAGAAAAGGTCCTGCGTGGCAGGTCAAGGTCCTTCAGGTTCTCCCAGATCTCCCTTGGTCTGTGATAGTGAAAACGCAACAGGTCACGATCCTGCTGATAGGCAGTCCAGAAGGCGGCGTATTCTTCCTTGAGGGTCTGGCGGAAAGCCGGGTCACTCAGCTGCTCCGTCAGGCGGCGGGTCTCCTCTGGGAAACCATTGCCTTTGATCTCTGACAGGCAGGACAAATATCCGGCTTTTCTGGCGTCCTCGCTGAGATCGTGATACAGATGCCAGAGCTTTTCCGAGAGAAGGGAGCGTTCATAGCCTGCCGCTTCTGCAAGCTCCACATTGGAGGCAAACTGACCACTTTTCAAAAGCTCCCCGATACGCTCTGCGGCACTCTCCCAGGAAATGACCTGGGCAGACCTGTCATAACGGACAGACTTCCCGTGGGAAAGATGGATACCATCCTCGGCATACCATGCACTCACACTGCCAAGGCCGTTACCGCCGTGATACAGCGTTTTCAGTATCTCGGCAATCTCAGCGGTGGTTTTCTGCTTTTCAAAGGCTGCAACCACACGCTCTCTCTGACGATCTGTATTGCCTCCCAAACGCAGCACATGGTCAATATCATTTTGGGCAAAAGAAAAAGCAGAGGATGTATGCGCTACATTCTCTGCTTCATCTATGGATTGGATCTGCTCCGCTTCGGAGAGGAACAGGTTTAGGGTCAGCTGTTGATAAGCTCCGCCATCAGGATCTCCTCTGCCTGGGCTTTGCAGGTGTTCATCAGCCCCACCCACTTCATGGGATCGCTGGCTTTCAGTTGCTCGGTGGCTCCCGCTTCTTTCGCCAGCTGGGGCATCATCTGCTCCAGTCTGCTCTGGGCGATCTCGTCGATCTCCAGAAGGTGCTGGTACAGCTTCTCGCTCAGCAGCATCTGGTTGTAGAGGATGGGACGATGTTCCTTCAGGTAGTTTTTCCTCATCCTGCCGTACTTGCCCAGGGTTTTCTCCGGCTGCTGTCTCAGCTTCAGGTCGGGAATCAAATAGTCTCCGTTCTGGATATAGTTCATTGGATTGTTCATCTTGCTTGCTCCTTTCTTGGCTGGCTTCGCGCTCTGCATTTCGGACGGTGACGCCGATCTGCCGCAGCACCTGCTGGTTAATCTGACTGACTGCTGTTCCCAGCGCCCCGATAGTTGCCGGGGTATTGAAATCAAAGATCGCCATGAAATCTTCGTGGTCGAAGTAGCGTTCTGGTTCCAGTCCACAGCGGGACATCAAAGCGTAAGTGATACTGACGGTGGCTGCTGCCTTGAACTGTACTCCGATGTTAAACTCATCATATTCCTCCAAAAAGGAACCGTCAACGATATAGAAGAAGTCCTGCTGATGCTCCGTCCAGTATTCCTCAGCCAGTTTTCCGGCTACCTCCGTGAGCTGTCCGGCAAGGTCATCACCGGAAACATCATAGGTGCGCTCAAGCATGGCCTGCACGGAATCCAGATGGCGCTTCTCCAGCTGCCACAGCCAGGGAGTGCGGGAATGTTCACGGGTTCCGGTGTCGGAAATGTCAAAGACATAACGCAGGCGAGGTCTGTCCCCGGAATCGTCCACCAGAGCAATCCCTTTGGAACCGCGCCTTACATACCGGCCCATCTTTTCATTCCACAAATCGTACTCCGCACAGGCGATGGCGTCCGGTCGCTGGGCATAGATCATCAGCTGCTCATGGAACGGGTACTTGTAAAGGCGGGAAGCAGTAGTGAGAAACCCTGCCCATTCCTGCCAGCTCCCCGTGAGCTGCGTTGTCACCTTCTCCGCCATCTGTGCATATAGTTCAGCTTTGGTTGGCATAGTGTCCTGTCCTCCTTTCGGTTTTGGGGTAAAGAGGTGGGGTGGCATATTGCCACCCCATCCCTGCGATTATGGTGTTTACTGGTCAAAATCCGGGTACAACTCCAGCTCGGCAAACTCGGCATCACTCATGGCCTGGAGCTTGCCCAGTGCGCTGTCTGTCAACTCCCGCAGCTCGGTTTCCTCCGGGGCCAGCTCGCCGCGCATCTCACGCAGGCTGTCGATCAGTCCGGTACGGCTGCCGGTATTGTAAATGCACATCAGGTTCATTTCCTCAAAAGTAAAGTTTCCCATATCAAATCTCCCTTTCCGCACTCTTTTTGGGTGCTGTCTTTTTGTGTTCTGTCTTGGGCTGGCCTTTCAGCTGCTCCATGACGGACTTTTTCTTTTCCCGTTCCTCCCGATGGGTGGCGGCTGCCAACTCCATCAGGGAAATGGGCTGACCGCTTCGGGCCTGCTGTTCCAGCTCTGCCACCGTAGGTTCTTTTGCGCCATTGTTGATGATACCGTCGATCATGCCGTAATCGTCCTCCAGCATCATTTCCGCATTTTTCAGCGGGTTTTCTGGCAGAAATCCGGGGATCTGGGTAAAACCAACACTGTCACAGTAATGACAGGATACCTTACCGTCCTGTCTGATCGCAACGATGTCGCTGACGCTCATGGAGGGACTGTGAAAGTCCACGGGCTTTTCCAGATTGAATTGCTGATAGAGTTTTTCCAGCTGCTCCGGCACAGTGCCAGACTCCCTCAGAGGAGCTGTGTAAATGAGGTCATAATTGCTGCGGTCTATGGAAATGTTATGGGACTTTAACCAGTCCAGATTCATAAAGCGCACATTCTGCGGATCGTCACGACTTACCTGATAGATGGCAAAGCAATCTCTGTTCTGGGAGAAAAATGCCTGTTCGCGTTCCTGCTGATGTTCCTGACGCTCCATGACCTTTTCGTGGAACTGAGGGCTTTTCTCCCATTCCTCATGGTCCACACCGAAAAGACCGCCATGATCCATGATTTCCTGCGGGTCAAACACCATGCTCTCCGTATTGTCCTCATGCAGCACATAGACGGTCAAACCGGCGGCATCCAGTTCCAACGCCCGTTCTCTGGTAACAGGGAGCATCCCATCATAGGAGTAGCCGTATTCCTGCATATCCTGTGTGGATACCTGCTCATCTGGCATGGGGTATTCATCCAGTGCCTGCTCCTGCGCTTCCGGCAGCTGGGCAGAAGCGGTCATCTGACTGGCCTCTGCCTGCATCTGCTGGTAGGCAGCTTCCTGCAAGGTCTCAATCATGGACAACGGTGCGTATTTTACCGAGTCTCTGCCCAAATCGTTGTCATCACAAATCTGGAGAACTGCCTTCATGCGGGAAAGCTCCGGCATATCCAACTGACCGCCATCCATCTCTTTCATGGACGCAGCATCGTAAAGGGTGTAGTCCCAGCCGCTGTCACAGGATTGGATATGAAGATAGGTGGCATCGCCAATCAGAAACAAAGCCTCCTGCTGGTTGGCGTCCGCCCCCAGCACTTCCATTTCTGGCATTGCCGCAGCCAGTTCCTTTACCGCTTTTTGCACCAGAGGATTATCACGGTAATAGTCGATTGCCTGAATGGTGTCCAGGTCAATGCTCTGCCCGGTCAAAATCGGAAACGGTCCTTCATAGTCGCTTCCGTCTTTCAGTTCAAAACCAATTCCTTTAATCCCGTTCATTCGTTCTGCTGGAATCTCCTGATAAATGCGGACAGCTTCCTCCAAAGACAGGTTATCGTGGTATTCTCCGAGGTTTGGAAACTCCATGCACTCTGCTACATAGTAGGTCAGATTGCCGGTCGGCTGCTCTATCGGGGCGGTTTCCGGCTCTACCTTTGCATGAGGGTCGATTCCGCGCTCTTTGCAGATTTCCTTATAGTGGCGCTCAATGTCGGAGATCAAAGTGCCGGAGGTTTTGTTGATGGTCTCCAAACTGGCTCTCAGCTCTTTCAGTTCCTTGCCCTGACTCCAGCTTGCAATATAGCCGAAGCTGTTTTCTCCGGTCTCAATGCCAAAATATTTGCAGACTGCATAGGAGATGCTTTCAGCCTCCACTTCTTCCGTGTGACGGTTTTTGATTGCCTGTTTTTCTGCGGTTGCATCTTCCTCAACTGCAAGACGCCATTCAAACTGATTTTCGTCCACATAACGCCAATCCATATCAGAAGCAAACTGTTCGGCTTCTTTTTCTGTGGCAAAATCCAACTTGAAATCATGTTTGGTTCCACCTTCACTCTCCTGCACAACCTTCCATGACGGTAGCATTTCATATTTTTTAGGGTCATGGAGCTTGCTGTGGGCAATCTCATGAACCGTGGCCGAAACTGTCTGCACCTCACTCATGCCCTGACGAATGGCAATTTTCTGATGATCAGCAGAAAAATAGCCGTCCGTATCAGCAGCCATTGCTTCAAAAGTAATCGGCACCGGTGCGCTGCGGCGCAGGGCCTCCATGAATACCTCATAATTTGGCACATTGCCGGAAAGGGATGATGCAAGCTCCGGCAAAGGTTTCCCGTCGGTCTGGCTCACATCAAAGACCTTGACCGGACGAAACATGGGGATCTCGATTTCTTTTTCCTCTGTAACGATCTTTCCGTCTTTATCCAAAATCGGAGCCTTGGTATCCGGGTCCAGCTTCTGCTCCTCGATTTTCTTCTTATACGGTGTCGGGGCAATGATGGTAATGCCATGCTCGCCCTTTTTTACATGACGCTCAAACTGGTCTTTCCACTTATTGTATCCGGCTACCAAAGTGGCATCCGGCTTCTGCATATAGATGAGCATGGTGTTGTTTACCGAATAGCGGTGGAAGCGGGACATGACGGACAGATAGCGCATATACTTTTCACTCTCAAACAGTTCCTTGATCCCCTGCTCGATGCCATCTGTGATTTCCCTTAGCCGCTCTCGGTTGGTGGGTTTGTTCTCAGCCATGATTTTCAATCTCCTTTCCAAATGTGTGATTTCTGCTGTGTGTTCTGCAATCCATGCCTTTTGTTCTTCTTCACTTTCATAAAGAAAAAGGTCCAACAGGTACTCTACATAGGGTTTCTTCTGGATCGCTTCCACAAAGCGGGGGTGCGGTTCTTCCTCCGGTGTCCTGGGAGAACGGTCGGCTTCCCATTTTTTCAGCAGATAGTAGTAACCGGACAGTACGCGGTAACAGCGCTGTCGATCCTCCCGAAACTTCTGTGCCTCGGTTTTTTGCCGGACATATCTCCTGTGGAGAGGGACCTGACTGTCATAGATCAGGCCAAAGTCCTGTGCCAGTTTCTCCGCCGCTTCTTTTGGGGAGAGGTCAAAGAGCTTTGCGGTAAAGTCGATCACATCCCCATCTTCACCGCAGCCAAAGCAGTGGAATCGCTGGTCTACCTTCATGCTGGGGTTCTTATCATCGTGAAAGGGACAGCAGGCCATACCATTTCGTTTGACCTCGATCCCATAAAACGCTGCCGCTTCTCTGGTGCTGACCGACTGCTTGACCGCTTCAAATACATTCTCTGCCATGTGCCTTTAACTGCCGGACTTTTTCACAGGGGGCTGGTATCCGGCGGCTTTCGCACGCTCACTGGCAGCTTTGCGACGCTCGGCGCTGTATGGCTCCCGGACTGATACACACCGCTTGGGGACGGTAAAGTTATGGGCGTCCTTTCGGGTGATCTGGTCGGGATGCTTTTTTGCCAGCAGTTCCAGTTTCTCCATCAGGCGGGGATCGTGGGTGTAGACCTCAGCCATTGGTTCTGCCTGGTTATAGAGGAGAATGGTTTCCCGTTCCACTAAAGAGAGCTTCATCGGCTGCCTCCTTTCCGCTGGTCAAATTCCAGCTTGAAGTTGGCATACTGTCCATCGTCCTCCAAAACCACAGTGGCATCGTAGGTCTTGCCGGTTTTCTCCGAATATAGCCCCGTCACACGGACACGGCCATCGTTCAGCAGCGCAGACACCACAGCCTTGGTCGGCTGTTTTTTCTTGGCAGCCCACCATTTGTTGTTTTTCCAGATTGCAAATTTGCAAGAATCATTCTGACAGAAGAAGCCTTTTTGCAGTTCTGCAACTTCACCGCCGCAGCGAGGGCATTTGCCCACCACCTCACGGGGCGGAGTGAACAGGTACTCGGTTCCCTTGATGACCTGATAAGTTCCCACCAGGTCTTTCAGCATGGTGCTGATCCCGTCCAGAAACTCCTCTGGGGCAAGCTGCCCGCGCTCGATCTCGCCCAGGCGATACTCCCACTCGGCAGTCAGAAGCGGCGATTGCAGTTGTTCCGGCAGGACCGTGATAAGGGATACTGCATCGTGGGAAGGAAGAAGCTGTACCGTTTTCCTGCTCTTTTTTCGTTCCAGAAAACCGGCAGATACCAGCTTTTCCAAAATACCGGCACGGGTGGCCGGTGTCCCCAGACCTTTTCGCTCGGCGTCCTCCGGCATATTCTCTTTTCCGGCAGTCTCCATTGCGGACAACAAGGTATCCTCCGTAAAGTGCTGAGGCGGACTGCTTTTGCCTTCTTTGACGATTGCCGCAGCAACCGAAAGGGTCTGTCCTTCGGTCAGCTCCGGCAGGGCTTTCTCTGCGCCCTCTTTTTTCGGCTCTGCATCCTTCATTTTGGCACGGTAAGCGTCCTCCAGTGCTTTCCATCCGGGATGCTTCACCGTTTTTCCTTTTGTGGTAAACTCCCCACCGGCACACGCTGCAATCACAACAGTTTCCGAATAGATATGGGGCTGGGCTACGGCGCACATCAGACGCAGGGCCACCAGCTCCAGCACCGCTTTTTCTCCCGCAGGAAGGGCAGAAAGGTCTGCATCCTTGAGATTTCTGGTAGGGATTACTGCGTGGTGGTCGGTTACTTTCTTATCGTTGATGACTGTCTGCAGATCACAGGTAATGGCGATCCCTTTGCGAAACGGCATAGCATTGGCAACCAGATTCACCAACACCGGCAGGCTGTCTGCCATATCACCGGTCAGATAGCGGCTGTCAGTACGGGGATAGGTGCAGAGCTTCTTTTCATACAGGCTTTGCAGATAGTCCAGGGTCTGCTGGGCTGTAAATCCAAGCAGGCGGTTGGCATCTCTTTGCAGAGTAGTCAGGTCATAAAGGGCAGGTGGCTTTTCGGACTTTTCCTTGCGCTCCACCTTTTTGATTGTGACATTTGCACCCTGACAGGCTTCTTTCAGCTGTTCGGCAGCAGCTTTATCCGCCATGCGCTCCCCGGATACGGTAAGACCGGGCAGCTCCAGCGCCACGGTATAAAAGGGAACCGGCTTAAAAGTGTCGATCTCAGCTTCTCGCTGGACAATGAGTGCCAGCGTTGGGGACATCACGCGCCCGATGTTGAGTGTGCGGTGATACAGCACGGAAAAAAGCCTTGTGGCATTGATCCCCACCAGCCAGTCGGCCTTGGCACGGCAGAGGGCAGCATCCCGAAGTCCGTCATAGTCCGCACCGGGGCGCAGGTTTGCAAAGCCCTCCCTTATGGCGGAGTCTTCCATCGAAGAAATCCAGAGGCGTTTCATGGGCTTTTGGCAGCCTGCCAGCTCATAGACGCTGCGGAAGATCAGCTCACCCTCGCGTCCGGCATCACAGGCATTTACCACTTCCATCACATCCGGGGCGTTCATCAGCTTTTTGAGAATATCAAACTGCTTTTTCTTATCCTTTCCCACCACCATCTGCCAATGCTCCGGCAGAATAGGCAGGTCATCATATCGCCACTTGGCGTACTTGGGGTCATAGCTGTCTGCATCCGCAAGACCGGCCAGATGGCCCACGCACCAGCTGACACGCCAGCCGTTCCCCTCCAGATAGCCGTCCTTACGAGCAGTCGCGCCGATCACGGCGGCCAGACTTTGTGCAACCGATGGTTTTTCAGCGATTACCAGTTTATATCTCATCATCTTCAGCCTCCCATTCTTCCCGCACAGGCGTGTGCAGTTTTTTCTCTATGCTGTTTTCCTCATCCAGTAGCAGGTTATAACCAAACCGGTAGTCATAGCGGTACAGTTTCCCCAGCAGGTCATTGATGATGATACGACAAGCCAAAATGACACGGGTTTTATCCACCTGCATCAGCTGGTAGCGTTGATAATTGCTGTAATATTCTTCGTGACGGCGGGTATTGCAGGCGGCATCTTCAAGTAAACTATCTACTGCATCCTGGCAACCATCTTCTTTTTCCCCTTCCATGCAGTTCAGAAGTTCCATCATCAAAGGAAAGCTCTGTTCATCCATAGGAGCTTCTGCTGCAAGAAAACCGATCAGAGCAGATAAGAGCAGACGAGTCGCCGTCTGTTCTTGTTCCGTCAAAACGGCCATTGTTTTCTCCGCATTTGGCAGGATCTTTTCTTCCACAAACTCTGCCGCGTCACCGGAATAAAGCTGACGGATAGAATCTATGGACAATGAAACTGTCACGGTATCTAAGGAGAAATCAAAGGGGTCATCTTGCTTTGGCTTTCTCCGAAGTTTGTTTAACATGGTAGAAAGAATGTCGCCGCCAAAATACACGGCGATCACCAGCAGGTCAAAAACAGCAATCAGCTTGATAAATATAATCAGAACACTCATTTTTTTCGTTTCCTTTCTTTGAGCCAGCGTTCCATCTCACGATGGCAGATGCCTACGCAGGGGCTTCCATAACTCCCGCAGCCATAGCAGGGGTGGCTGTGGGGTAAAGAAGGAGGACGGGAAGTTTCCTTCCCGCCCTCCGGCCTGCGTGTCATCATGCGTTCATAGGGACTGTCTGTGAAACGGGTCATTTCACACTGTCCTCATCATCTTCTTCTGTGCTGCCCCCGTCAGCGTCCGGCTCGTCCGACTCCTCATCCTCGGTTTCCCATTCCTCGGAATCCTCCTCGCCATAATCATAATCGTCCAGACTGTCATTGCCCTTGGTCTTAGACTTGTTCTTAACGAGCTTCAAGTAGGCAAATACGCCACCGCCTCCCAGCAGAGCCAGCAAAAGGACTATCGCAGCCGGGTTCAATCCGGCAGGCTTCTCTTTTTCCGGCTCCGATGTTTCTGCCGGAGGTTCCGGTGCTTTGCCCGTACATTTACTCTTATCAGTTGCACAGACCGGGCAGGCCGTATTGACTGCCCCTGCTTCACATTTTGTCGTGCAGCTACACACAGCAGCCGGCTCCTCTTTGACATTTTCATCTTCCATCAATGCCATCAAATCTGCTTCATCCACCTGGTTCAGAAAGTGAACAGCAGTCTTTTTATCCTCATTCGCCCTGTCGATCAGGATGTAAAAGTAATTTCCAGCTTTGGTCGTAACAGTAATAAGCTGCTTATTGCCTCCAAAATCATCCACCAGTGCCGCATTCCCCTCCGGTGTAAGTGCCGGTGCTGGTTCTGTTTCTTCCACAATCACGTTGCTATCATTGGTAGAATCCTCTGCCGGTGCCGCCGGAGCCTGTTCTGACCCCTGTGCAAAAGCAGGGAACGTAAAGCCAAATGCTACAACCATTGTCAGGCAAAAGGCGGAAAGTGTTCGGAGCAATCGTTTATTCCTCATAGCTGTTTTCCTCCTGTTCGTTATTGTCATCAGCCAAACTGCCGGGAACTGTGCCACCGGACAGCATGGCGCTCAACTGGGTCGGGGTCATACGCAGGGCGCGCACCATCTGGACGATCTCCAGATTTTCTGCCTCGGTTTTCTGTGCTTCCAGCGCCTTGAGCTTTTCCTGATACTCTGCGATCTTCTCGCGGACCTTTGTAATCTCCTGGTCAATGCGCTCAATTTTGTTCTTTGCCATCGTCTATCACTCCTTCTTAAAAATCTCTGTTACCAGTTCATCAGGCCGTAGCCCTTAATGCTTTGATAATTCAGGTCATAACTTTTAATCTTGCAGGCATCGCCGGAATTTCCCTCCACGGTATAAACACGGCTGCCATCCGTACCGATCACGATACCTACATGGTCTGCTGTCCCATCCAAATCCCAGTCAAAGAAAATTGCATCTCCGGGAGCCAGATTGTTATAGCCTCTTGCACCCCATTGTCCATGGGACTGGAACCACGGAACGCCCTGCCACTCACAGCCTGCAAAGCGCGGTTCACTTTTTCCTGCCTGGTTATAGCACCAGGATACGAAGCAGGCGCACCATTCCACGCGGGAGTCAAAGCCGTACCAGCTCCAGTAGGGATAACCGCCCACATTGCCCACCTGACGCTTGGCCAGTTCCACCAGCTGAGGATTGCCGGGGCGGGTACCGTTAATGAACTGCACACCGGACAGATCTTCCGAGCCGCTGGTATCAGGGGAACCTCCGCCAAACAACAGCGGCTTATTGCCCATGGTCTGCCGGTAAACCTGATACATTTTCATCTGCTCCGGGGTCAGAAGTTCCGACACCACAGCGGAAATGGGCTTGCTGGCGAGTTTCACATTCAAAATGTAATACTCATAGGGAACTTCTTCTGAGGTGGTCTCGCCGGTCTCCGGGTCGGTGGAGGTCTCCGTGCGGTAGCGAATCTCCACTTCCTCAGTAAGCGTCAGCTGATACTGTGCTGCAAACACACGCGCCAGCTCTGCCTGAGCGCTCTGCCGGGTGTAGCCTTGCAAGACGGCAGAGAGAAATGCTGCCAGCTCATGAGGGTCATGGCCGATCATACCAAGGTCATAGCGATACTCGTCATATCCTGGGTGGCTGCTTTCTATGTTGTCGATTTCCTCCTGCAACTGGGCTTCTCTGGCTGCATAATCTGCCTCCACCGCCAGCATTTCCGGGTCATCCGACGGATAGGTGGTACCGGAGAGAACGGAACCGATGCTCTGCGCCATCATGGAGCAGGAGGACATGGTATTCATCAGCAGACAAACGATGAGAAACAACGCCCCTGCGATCAGGAAACCTTTCTTGTGTCGCATAACGAATGCCCCTGCCTGCTGTGCCTTTTCCTTTACCGTCCTTGCGGCTTTTCCGGTTTTGGATGCAGCCTGGGCGGTATTTCCGGCAGTCTGACCGGCATGTTTGGCGGCGGCATACTGCTTTTTGATGGCCTGCTTTTGCTGCCAGCGGGAAAGTGGATTGCTGGCAAACTGGGGATTTTCCTGCAAAGATTTCTGGTACAGAACATTTACATTTGCCTTTTCCAGTTGGCGCTCTGCCTGTGCTGCTTTGCGGTACGGCTTCAGCTTGTGGCTGCGATAGCCCTCCCGCACCAGATAAGCGCCGGTCTCCACCGCTTCCTCGGACTTGTGGGCGCTTTCCACGCCCACATTGTCCTGTTCTGTTTCCCGGATCTCTTTGTGGAGCTTGCCCGCAACCAGATGAACGGGAGCTTCCTTGACCCCTTGAGAAAGTTTGGAGGGTGGCTTTTTCTTGTCCTCAAAGGTCAGCTTCGAGGTCTTTTTTCCGGTATCCGGGTCGATGACCGTCTGCCTGACCTTTTTCTTTGGGATATTGGCCTGCGCCTTATCTGCTCTGGCCGCGGCTTTCTCCGCTTTACGGATCGGCTTTTCCAGTGCAGGGTCAGACCGTTCCTCATCAGTAAAGCGCAGGCGCGGCTCCTTATTCAAACCATTCTCCCAGCATGAGGGAGGACATCATGTAGTGCAGCTCTGCATAAATGGCCATTCCCACAGGATCGTTGAACATACAACCGGACAGGTAGGCGTAAAACTGTGCCACCACATCGGACAGGATTTTCGCTTCGGTTCCTTCCAGAACCAGACCACCCATACCTTCCTTGGCACGGATGGTGCTCCAGACCTCTGCCAGACGGAGCAGCCCCACCTGACCGGTCTCATTCAGTTCGGCTGCCTGGTCTGCCGCCGTGCGGCACTCACTTACCGCATCAGCCATGACCGTAAGCAGCTGGCTGCATTGGGCATTTACCGCCCTGTCAAAAAACATCAGCGGGTTTTTATTCAAAATGTTGGGGTTCATCATCATTCATCCTCCTTTTTCAGTTCCTGGGGTTTGGTGGTCATAATGCGGTACAGCTCGGTATTCTTCGGGAAGTGGTCCACGAAAGGCAGAATTGTGGAGCCATAGAACAGCAGGCCCTCGCCCTCACCGGAGTGGGTCACATAGCTAAGCTGGTGTGTGGAAATGCCCAGCTGCTTGGCAAGTATCTGACGGTCTCCGCCAGCCTGATTGAGCATATACACGAAGTCGGAGTTTTCAAAGATGTTCTCTACCTCGCGGCTGCTCAAAAGGTCTTTGACATTCTGCGTGATACCTGTCGGAATACCGCCCCATTTACGGAATCGCTTCCAGATTTCCACCGTATAGGCAGCGGTCTGTTCCTCCTTCAAAAGCAAGTGCATCTCGTCGATGTAGTAACGGGTAGACTTGTGGGCAGCGCGGTTAATGGTAACGCGGTTCCACACCTGATCCTGAACTACCAGCATACCGATTTTCTTAAGCTGCTTGCCCAGTTCCTTGATGTCATAGCAGACAATGCGGTTGTTGATGTCCACATTACTCTGGTGGTTGAACACATTGAGGGAGCCGGTTACATAGATTTCAAGGGCCGTAGCGATATACTGGGCTTCCTTTTCCTCCTGTTCCCGGAGCAGGTTGTATAGGTCCTCCAAAACCGGCATATTCTCCGGGCGCGGGTCATTGAGGTAAGTCTGATAGACCAGGCGCACACAGCGGTCGATGATTGTTTTCTGCACCGGCTGCAAGCCCTCCTTACCGCCCACGATCAGCTCACACAAGCTGAGGATAAAATCAGACTTGAGGGACAGCGGGCTTTCATCATCCGAGTAGTCCAGGTTCAGGTCCATCGGATTGATGTAGTTGGTGGAGGTAGGCGAGATCTTGATGACCTGCCCATGCAGACGTTCAACAAGAGGTGCGTACTCCGCTTCCGGGTCACAGATAATGACATCATCACTGGTAAGCAAAAAGCAGTTGGCAATTTCTCGTTTTGCGCTGAAGGACTTACCGGAACCCGGCGTACCCAAAATCAGGCCGTTGGGGTTTTTCAGCAGCTTTCTGTCTACCATGATGAGGTTGTTGGACAGAGCATTGATGCCGTAGTACAGGGCTTCTTTCCCGTTCTGGAACAGTTCCTGCGTAGTAAAGGGCACAAAAATAGCCGTGGAACTGGTGGTCAGTCCTCGCTGGATCTCGATCTGATTGAGTCCCAGGGGCAGACAGCTCATCAGCCCTTCTTCCTGCTGGAAGTCCAGCCTGGTCAGCTGACAGTTATACTTCTGGGCAATGGAGCCTGCCTGGAAAATGTTGTTGCCAAGCTGACGGGGATTGTCCGCTGTGTTCAGCACCAGAAAGGTCAAAAGGAACATTCTCTCGTTGCGGCTCTGCAAATCCTGCAAGAGTTTTTTCGCTTCACTGCCGTAAGTAGCAAGGTCAGATGGAATGATGTCCATGTCGTATCCGGCGCGGACTGCTTTTTTCTGTTCCTCGATCTTACTGCGATCAAGGTCGGTAATCTTGCGCTTTACCGTTTTGATGGCTTTCACCTGATCCACCGACTGAATGTGCATACTCACAATGAGCGAGCTTTCCATATCCAGAAAATCAGCCAGCAGACGGTCATTCAGCTCCGGTGCGAGAATCTGCAAAAAAGAAACAGCCCCGTATTTCTTGCCCATACGGAACTGCTTGCCGGTGCGGAACTCAAAGGAGCTTGGTGCAATAAAATCCTTTGTGGACAGACCGGAAGGAGCCAGCCAGTCCCATTCAAACTGAAACGGGAGTTGTTCATCCATGTGGAATACCGCATGAAGCTGAGAAAGCCTTTCTTTACCGTCCAGCGTTCTGGCAGCTACACCAAGACGCTTGAAGTTATTAAGTATATCGGTCTCAATACGCTCCAGACGGGGCTTGGCGGCTTTGATGCTGTCTGCGTCGATACCAAAGGTCAGGTATTTGGTCTTGATGAGGCCGTTGTTACCTCTGGCCAGCTGATTTTGTAGCATTGTGGTATATTCCTCGCGGATACTGTCAAAGGCATCCCTCTGGGGCGGGATGGAAATGGAGTTAGCAAAGGTCTCCTCCGATGCCGCAAGGTTCAAAAAAGACAGCTGGAAATGAATCGAGCTGTCAAAATAATTGAGGAAATCACACCAACCCTCAAAAATTGCCGTCTTATCTTCATTTTGGGAGAGCTGATAGTTGATGTCCTGAAACTGAATGGTCTTTGTGTAGTGGCTGTCCGATATGCGGCAGATCCCGTCCGTCCACATCCGTTCATAAGGGATACTGTCCTGCGCAGATTTTCCTTTTTTGTCCGTGCGGTTAGCGCGGGCAATGGCCGCTTCGATCTGCTTCTTATCAGCGCGGGACAGCTTTTTCTTTGTCTTTACCGGCTGCACAGTTTTTTCCTCGGTTTTCCCGAACATCCGATGCAGCCATTTTTTTATTGCGGTGAACAATGTCATACACCTCCTTATCGAGCATTTCCTGCCGCTTTAATACGGCATAAAAGTTATTGGTCTGGTAGGGACGCTGCTTGGGACGGATCACAGCTACTTTGAGAATGTTGCCCACGATCTTTTCAAGGGGCTGTCCATGCTTTTCGTACATAGCCAGCATAAAGAAGGGCAGCATAACCAGCATCATACACATAGCCGCTACACTGTTTCCGGTAGGTTTTCTGAGCAAAAAGAAAAGCGGTACGCCAATAAGCGCTCCGCCCGTGAAGCAGATAAGCTGCCGCTTGGTCAGATTGAACATGACCTTTGTTTTGACTTTTGTTAAGTCCTTGGGTACGGGTACATAAGCCAATGTGGGAACCTCCTTCCGTTTTAATGCGCCTGAAAGACTGATTTTGCGAGGCTGCCGGTTTTGAATAGTGTAAAGCACAGCAGTACGGTGTAGCCCACGCAGCTCCAGATCGCCATGATGATGTCATCTTCCAGAGCGATGTTCTGCACCAGCACAGCATAAATTGCCACGCAGACGATAATGAGAAACGCCTGAAAGCCCAGCGCCAGCAGGGATCGGAGGTAATTCTGTCCCATACCGCCCCATTCTTTACCCATCATTGCAGCCATTGGAACGGGAGCCACCGAAGTCACAAGGTAAATCTCGATCATACGGCCATAAATAACGATAAAGATACAGATATACAACGCCCACATGGTAATGCCAATAAAGAGGGATTGGAACCACAGTCCGAACAGCGGTCCCAGATCCATTTCCATCAGCCTCGGTTCCAGATCGGTCATAACTGAGGAAATGTCAATGGACGCATCCGAATTGATAATCCCTGCCGCCTGCGCCACCACGCTCTGCGCCATATCAAAGACGCCCATCACGATATTCCATGTGTTTGTGACAATGAGGATGGCAGCAGCTGATTTGAACACCCACTTGAAAATCATCCAGGTATCCACATCATGCAGGTTGTTCTTGTCTGCAATCATCTGGATCAGGTCTACGGTCATCACGATAGCCAGGATCACGCCTGCAATCGGCACCATGATGGAGTTGGACAGATTCTCAATCATGCTGAAAATACTGCCATTCCATCCCTGTGGGGTCTGGCCTACCTGTACGGATATATCCGCGACCTGCTGGTTTACACTGTCAAACATCCCCGAAAGGTTGCTCATAATGCCGCCCACCAGCATTTCTTTCAGCCAATTTGTCAGGGCTTCAAGTAAGAAATCCATACGGTGTCAACCTCCTTTCCGCCGCCCCCGCAAAACTGCGGGAGCGGCAAGGATTTCATACGGAGACGCTTAGACAGAGAAAAGCCCGGAGAGCAGAGGTACAAGGACCATGCCTACCACGGCTACACCAGCACCGGCCATGAGCTGCTTCATGCCCTGGCTCTTGGCGCCGGGGTTGTCGTTGCCGTAACCTTCCAGCAGGTTGATAACGCCCCAGA
>ERZ859937.57-NODE-57-length-60599-cov-19.096921_pt1 | contig 60599 bp, 45 predicted proteins | sample MGYA00509985_ERZ859937 | MGnify/ENA primary metagenome ERZ859937 (study PRJEB30046, sample SAMN00715169) | human gut metagenome | study: EMG produced TPA metagenomics assembly of the A metagenome-wide association study of gut microbiota in type 2... | reverse complement strand
GTCATCTTGCGGATGGATTTGTATTGAACACTCCTGCTCTTGCAGAAAACAATACCTACGACCTCAACAGTGCAAAAAACTTGGTATTGACATGCTCTCAGCCAAATTATGGTGGAGTACCTTACTCTATGACGTACTATGCACAGGTTTCTATCGACCCTGCATTCGTCAGCGATGCTACAGCCACTCATGTAGAGTTGGCGACACCATCCTCAGATGCAAGCAGATTGGAATTTATTGCATCCGAAGTAAACGATGCTGTGGTATCACTCTTCAAGGCTGCCAATCCTGATGCAAGTGTTCCCGAAGAAATGCCAATTTACATTCGTCTTCGTGCTGTTATTCGCGTTACAGCATCGTCCTATTTAGGAGAAACTTTCTCAAATGTTATTACGCTGCCTTCTGTCAAGGCTGTCTATCAGGCTCCTGATGCGAAGTTCACCGATAATCTCTACTTGATAGGTAGCTCTATCCAGACTCCATGGCAGAGTTGGAAGGCTATTCCACAGGTACAAGGTGTAGCTGGCAACTACTATGGTATCGTCTACTTGCCTGCAGGTGGTGAGTTCAAGTGGGGTACAGAAAACAATGACTATCGTGGCATCAACCGTCTTAAGGAAATCAACGATGTAGATGGTGCAGGTATCTCTGCAGGTGAGAATCAAAACATCAAGGTAGCCAACGCTGGCTGGTACACTCTCCACTTCAAGGGTAAGATTACCGAAGACAAGAAGAATATCGACTGGACACTGTCTGTTTACAAGACTCAGGTTTACCTGATTGGTGCTTGTATTGGTCAAAGCGATTGGGGCTTTGCTGATGATACAGCTCTGACTCCTCCAGACGATCCAAGTGGCGAATGGGTTTCTCCTGCATTCACTGCCAGCACAGAACTTCGTGTATCTGTCAAGGTCGGTAGCATCGACTGGTATTACACAGAGTTCACTATTCATAATGGCGAAGTGTTCTGGCGTAAATATGATATGCCAAACAACTGGGCTGAGACCATGGGTGCAGATTACTCTGTAACTACCGCCCCTGGCAAGAAGTTGTATGTCAACTTTGATACAAATAAAGCAGAAGTTAGATAATTTAAGATCAAAGCAAAATGAAAAAGACATTTTTATATAGCTTAGCAGTCTTGGCAAGTGTATCACTTGCCAGCTGCAACGGCGACTACGACGATTGGGCTAATCCTCAGACCAATCCACAGGAAGCCTCAGCTGCCAAATATGGTATTACCTTTACAGCAGGTCCTGAAGCAGAATGTAATATGCCTGACGAAAATGGAGTCATCAACCTCGTCACAGTCAACTCGACAGATGCCAATGTTACAGGCTATACACTGAAAGACTTGAAAGTAAATGGTGAGGCAATTGAAGGCGAAATCGTTGGTAACAACATTCAGGTAGATGCTAACGAGTTGGAGAAGATTCTCTGTACCCAGAACAAATCACGCGCAAGCGTTGCTCGTGACATCAACGTTGAGTCTAAGGTTTCTGTCAACTTGGCATCAGGTGATGCTGTTGCCATCAATACCGTAGGTACGACTACAGCCAAACTTAAGCCAACCCCAACTCCTGCTATCGACGAGAATGGCTACTACATGCTTGGCGAGGTAAACGGAAATGGATGGGACAACAAGAATCCTGAATGGATGACCAAAGTGTCTGATGGTGTTTACCAGCTCAAAGTCACTACAGAGAAAGATAAGAATTGGTTCAAGTTCTACGAAGGCAGCAAGTTTGTTAGCGGTGATTGGGATGCCATTAATAGTGGAGCCTTAGGATGTAAGGAAAATGGTTGTGAAGATGCTTCAGGCTACATCTATTTTACTGGTGACAGCTGGGGTGAACTCCAAACAATTGTTATCCCTGGTGCTGGTACATGGATTGTAACTCTCGACATGAACAACCTGACATATACAGTTGGCAAGCCTATCCTCTATATGGCAGGCGATGCTAATGGATGGAAGCAGATTGACGTCCTCAATAGTGATGATGGTGCTCACTTTACAGGTTATATGTACCTGAACCAGAATGGTTTCAAGTTCAGTACTCAGCCAAACTGGGATGGTACCAACTATGGTGCTGACTTTGATACAGCTCCTGATGCAGGAAACATCGTGATAACAGAAGAAGCAGGTTTCTATCAGGTAGATGTTGACTTGTCTGCGAAGACTTACACACTGACTCCATTTACTATTGGTATCATTGGTAGCGCAACTCCTAAAGGTTGGGATGGCGATACGGATATGACATACAATCCGGAAGAGCGCTGCTGGGAACTTAAGAACGTCGAATTGACTGATGGCGAAATGAAGTTCCGTCACACAAACGATTGGAATCTCAACTGGGGTGGTCCACTTGACGCCTTGGTTCATGATGGAGATAACATCGCTGTAGCAGCTGGTACTTATGACATTAAGCTTGAGGTTAATTGGGCAGAAGGAACAGCAAAGTGTGTGATGACAAAGAAGTAAACATTTGCTTCATCAAATAAACTAAATATCAATGAGGGTGTGTCATAAGTCTGTGACGCACCCTCATTTTTTTCTTTATCCCCATCCCTACATTTTTCTCTAAAACTTTGGAAGTTACAAGGAAAAGTCGTATCTTTGCTCATAAATAGCTCTAAAAAAGGAATTATGGGACATCAAGAAGATATTGTAAAAACTGAAAGTAAAATCATTGTCATCAGGGATACGCAAGTTATCCTTGACAGAGATGTTGCGGAATTGTATGGAGTAGAAACCAGAGAAATCAACCAAGCACTAAGAAACAACCCTAAAAAGTTTCCTCCAGGTTATGTTATTGAGTTGAATAACAACGAGAAAGAAGAACTCATCAAAAATTTTGATCGGTTCAAAAAACTCAAACATTCCACTGTTGCACCTCACGCATTTACAGAACAAGGACTTTATATGCTTGCCACTATTCTGAAAGGTGATTTAGCCATCAGTACCACCATTGCCATCATTGATACTTTCACTAAGCTTCGCAAATTGGCAAGAACCATCGACAAGGTGAACGAAGATGCTAAGGAGCATGGTATTTATCCGGACAAGAACACAGAGGACAAGATACAGACTGCCATGAACGAAGTCTTCGCCGACAACTTGCCACTGAACATGCGCAAGCTTACCTTTGGTGTGAACCTGGGAATCCTCAAATTCTCTTTGGAAACAACAAGGGAATCCAAAGAATAAAAGAATATAAAAAGGCGGTCTCTGAATAGAAACCGCCTTTTTTGTATGCCCTGCATTCTTTCCTTCTTTTTTCCCTAAAACATTTGGAGATTAAAAAGGAAAGTGGTATCTTAGCGACATTATCCTATTTAACTGAACTTCCCCGCATTTGGGGAAGTTAGAGGGAAGTTAAGGGACATTTGATTTTCCAAGACTTTTTTGCTTTATTCCCCTTTTGCCAGCCATTTCGCAAAGAAGCGGTCGCTGACAAAGTAGCCTTTTGGGGTCTTGCTGATCAGTTGCTTGTCCACTAAAGCCTTCAGGGCAGTCTTTACGCTGCTGGTGGCAGGTAGGTGGTGGGTGATGATGAACTGTTGGCTAAGTGGGGAGGAAACTATTTGCTCCTTGGCAATTGCTAACAAGAGTAACTGCTGGTTTTCGGTCAGCCATGCACAATAGTTTTGGTATGCCATGGCTTGCTCCTCTATCAACTCTTGAATCACTTCATCCACTAAGTCCTTATTGATCTGCTCATCACGATGTTCGTAAATACCATGTAGGATGGCTTGTACATACCAAGTTACGCTGTCGGCTTGCGAGTAGATATAGGTGAATGTGTCTACATCTACCTCTCGTTTTTGTGATGACAAAAGACGATTGGCAAATGATAGATATCTTGACTCGGCGATACATGGTAGTGACATGACAAGAGAACTTTGGAAGAATGGGCGATTCGCCGACAAAAACATCTCTTCCATCATGTGCTGTTGACTGCCAGAAAATATGAAATATACATTGGGCAGGAATTGGATGTAAGAGCGTATCAATGCTTCCACTCCATCCTCTGGATAGTTCATGATTTGTTGAAACTCATCTATTGCCACGTAGCATCGCTTTCCAGATTGCTTCATGTACTCGAAGATTCGCTTCAAGCTTTCTCGTCCCTCGTTTGGCTTCAAATCCAAAGAGAATGTGGCTATTTTTGAAGCCATGAGCTGCACCATTTGCTCCAAGTTCTTGGTGGCAAATATGTCTAAGTAGAAGCATTTCACATCATCATATTGCTTTTCTAACTGTTGGAAGACATGATGGATTAATCCAGTTTTGCCCATACGGCGAGGTGCGACAAGCGTGATATTTCGCTCGTTATGGAGCGAAGTCATCATCTTCTCAGTTTCTTTCTCACGGTCACAAAAGTACTCTGCTCCTTTGTATCCATACATCACGAAAGGGTTGTTAATTGTTGCCATAATCTTATTGCGCTTTTTACGTTGCGCAAATTACGCAATAATTATCGAGACAACCAAATGTTTTCAAGTTTTTTTATAATTATCCCATATCATCAAACAAGTCATCCATTGTCAGTTGCACTTGTGCAATTGCTGAATGGGCATTGGGGCGGATGCCGAATGTAGTTATTAGTGTAGGCAAGATGCCATGCCGAACACCTGTCTCTTCTACAAAATCACCCATACGGGTGCGAATATTTAACTCTTCTTCCTTCGTAATCGTATAAGGAGATTGTGAATACTTAATCTCGCAAAGATTGATGAGATGATCTGCTCGTTCTATCAACAAGTCTATCTGTGCTGCTGGAGTAGAGCACTTGCGATTCTTTAGCCAAATCGAAGGAAAAATGCACGATTTGGCTAAAGAATAAGTGATATGATAGCCAAATCGAAGAAAAAATGCTCGATTTGGCTGTTGTTTGCTCATATTCTTCACCAGCATTTGGTGGTTACGAGATTTTGCTGTACTTTTGCTTTTGTTGTGCAAACGTTTGCATGTAATTTTCTTGATTTAAGTCAAGCAAAAGGCGCTACTTTGGCAAGATTTGCATAATTTTGCACACAACACTAACAACCTATGAATGAGAAAACAATCATAACAATGAAAGATATTGCTCGCGAGCTGGGCGTTTCTATCGCAACGGTGAGCAGAGCTTTGAAGGACAGCCCTCGTATCAGTGCTGCCCAGAAGGAACGTATACAGGCGTTTGCCAGGGCGCATAATTTCTGTCCCAATGTAATTGGTGAGGCTCTCAGATACAGTAGGACACAGCCCATGAAGGTCATCGGTGTTATCATTCCTGAGTTTGCCCATTATTTCTTCTCTTCTGTGCTTTCGGGTATCGAGGAGGAGGCAAGTGCGCGTGGCTATCGAGTGATGGTGGCGCAGAGCAATGAGCGATATGACAAGGAAGTGGCAATCTGCGAGGACTTCTATAAGAATAAAGTGTGCGGCATTATCGTTTCACAGGCGAAGGATACCATGCGCTATACGCATTTCCAAAGATTGATGGACAATGGCGTGCCATTGGTGTTCTATGACAGAATCTGTACTGGTGTGAACTGTTCGCGCGTAGTGGTGGACGACTACATGGGTGCCTTTACGGCTGTAACCCATCTCGTTGACTCAGGCTGCAAGAGGATAGCTTTCTATGGCTCGCCCATGAACCTTGAAATATCCAAGAACAGATACAATGGTTATCATGATGCCTTGGTGAAGCATGGCTTGGAAGAAATACCCTCCCACGTACAAATCTGTGACAACAGGGGACAGGCAGAGGCGATTACGCCTGCACTCTTGGAGATGGAAAACAGACCGGATGCTTTCTTTGCGGTGAATGATGATACTGCCATCGGTATTCTCTATACCGCGAAACGTATGGGATTCCGAGTGCCTGAGGAAGTCAGCGTCTGTGGATTCACCAACGGCCAGCGAGCCATGGCTTGCGATCCTATGTTGACCACTGTCGACCAGCGAGGAGTGGCAGTAGGAGAGGAGGCTGTCAACATCCTTATCGGACAGGTGGAAGGTTCTATCCCGATGAATGAGGTGGAGAAGAGAGTGGTAAGAACCAAACTCGTGGTTCGTGGTACGACAAGATAAAAAAAATCAATAAAACAATAAAAAATATGATGACAAAACCTAATCTGAGTTTCTTGAAACTCTGGAACTTGAGTTTCGGATTCTTCGGGGTACAGATAGCCTACGCTCTTCAGAGCGCCAACATCTCCCGAATCTTTGCAACGTTGGGTGCTGACCCACACAATCTGAGTTATTTCTGGATTCTCCCTCCACTGATGGGAATCCTGGTGCAACCCATTGTCGGAACCTTGAGCGACAAGACATGGTGCCGTTTCGGCCGACGAATTCCTTATCTCTTTGTGGGAGCTACGCTGGCTGTCTTGGTGATGTGTCTTTTGCCTAATGCCGGTTCGTTTGGCCTGACGGTTGGCGGTGCGATGATTTTTGGATTGATAGCCCTGATGTTTCTTGATACGAGCATCAATATGGCGATGCAGCCTTTCAAGATGTTGGTGGGCGACATGGTGAATGAGGAACAGAAGACGAAGGCTTACTCCATTCAGAGTTTCCTCTGCAATGCGGGTTCGATAGCCGGTTATATATTCCCCTTCCTTTTTGCCTTCTTAGGCATCAAAAACTATGCGGAGAAAGGTGTTGTGCCCGACTCTGTGATCTGGTCGTTTTATGTGGGCGCAGCCATCCTTATCCTCTGTGTCATCTATACCACGATGAAGGTAAAGGAGTGGAATCCGCAGGAATATGCCAAGTATAATGGAGTTACCGAAGATGCCGAGAAGAAGGAAGAAGGCAAGGCCGACTGGATAAGCCTTCTGAAGAACGCTCCCTCTACCTTCTGGAAGGTGGGACTGGTGCAGTTCTTCTGCTGGGCAGGCTTCCTCTATCTGTGGAACTATTCTACGGGTGCCATTGCCGAGACCGTATGGAATACTACCGATGCCAGCACCAAGGCATTCCAGGATGCCGGCGACTGGGTGGGCATTCTCTTTGCCGTTCAGGCTGTGGGCAGTGTGCTGTGGGTGGTAGTGCTTCCCCAGTTCAAGAGTTCCAAGATGGCTTATGCGGTCAGCCTGATTATCGGTGGTGTGGGCTTTGCCCTTATCCCATTCCTGCATGACAAGTACCTGCAGTTCATTCCGTTCCTGATGATTGGCGCTGGCTGGGCAGCTATGTTGGCGATGCCTTTCACCTTTGTCACCAATGCTTTGCAGGGTTATGGACACATGGGTGCTTACCTCGGACTCTTCAACGGCACTATCTGTATTCCTCAGATTGTGGCAGCCCTTTGTGGTGGACACGTATTGTGGGTGGTAGGCTCTCACCAGAGTGACATGATGATAGTGGCAGGTGTGCTGCTGATATGTGGAGCTTTGGCTGTTTCCATCATCAAGGAAAAGCATGTGACGCAAAAAGCATAATAAGCGCAACCGATTGCGCAACATTTTGAGGTCTTTTGTGCAAGAAATTAATTGTATATAGTAAGAAATGACTAATTTTGTACCATAAATAACAATCTTATAATTCCTTATGGTGTTTCGTTTTAATATAGAATACAAAACGGTTTATGGCGAGAATCTCGTCTTGAACCTGAACATGGACAACGAAGAGGTTCATAACAGCTTGGGAACTACAGACGGGCTTCACTGGTCGTGCGATCTGGATGTGACTCCCAAGACTAAAAACATTACCTATTATTATAGTGTAGAACGTGATGGCGTTTGTATCAAGAAGGAATGGCAGGTGGTGAAGCATCAGCTGAATGTGACAGCCGAGCGTGCCAATGATTATACCATCTATGATCACTGGCGTGACATTCCTGAGGATTCTTACCTCTACAGCAGCGCCTTCACTGACTGTGTCAACCATCAGCAGCCTGCAGAGGTGAAGGATAATACCTTTGCCAAGACCATCAGACTGATAGTCCGTGCTCCACAGTTGAGAGAAGGTGAGCGCCTGGTACTGATAGGTTCTGATCCTCTTGTAGGAGCCTGGGACGTAAAGCGTGCTGTGCCTATGGTGGAACAGGCGTACAATGAATGGACGGTGGATATCAATGCCGAGGCTTTGGCTGTCAATTACTTGGAGTTTAAGTTTGTAGCACTGAATGACAAGAATAGCACCGAAGCATGGGAAACAGGTTACAACCGTAGTGTGGAAATCCCTGAGATGAAGGCCGGTTCGGTTGTATCTTACGAGTTGAGCCAGTCGTTCTTGGAGCGCTGGAACCGTAAGTTTGCCGGAACATTGGTTCCTGTTTTCTCACTTCGCAGCAAGAAGAGTGCGGGTATAGGCGACTTCGGAGACCTGAAGAGTATGATCGACCTGGTGGCAAAGACTGGACAGAAGGTGCTTCAGTTGTTGCCTATCAACGATACGACCATCACTCACACCTGGACAGACTCTTATCCCTACAGCTGTATCAGCGTGTTTGCCATTCATCCACAGTATGCCGACCTGCAGGCTCTGCCCGAGCTTGAGGATGCCAAGGCTCGTGCTGAGGCTGAGAAGACAAGAGCAGAGCTCAATGCCCTGCCCCAGATAGATTATGAAAAGGTAAATGATTTCAAGATAACGTACCTGCACCAAATCTTCAATCAGGAAGGTGAAAAGATGATGAAGAGTGCCGAATATCAGGCATTCTTTCAGAAAACAGAACAGTGGCTGGTGCCTTATGCACAATATTCTTGTCTGCGCGACAAGTATGGCACTGCTGATTTCTCGAAGTGGCCCGACCACAATGCTTGGGACGAGAAAGACCGCAAGGCACTGGCCAACCCAAGAACAAAGGCCTACAAGGAGGTGGAGTTCTTCTACTTCGTACAGTTTGTGCTGAACACACAGATGAAGGCTGCTCACGAGCATGCCATGGCCAAGGGAGTCATCCTGAAGGGTGATATTCCTATCGGTGTGAACCGTTTTGGATGTGATGTATGGACAGAGCCTAAGTACTTCAACCTCGACGGACAGGCAGGAGCTCCACCTGACGATTTCTCTGTGAATGGTCAGAACTGGGGATTCCCTACCTACAACTGGTATGAGATGCTGAAAGACGACTGTCAGTGGTGGACACGTCGATTCCAGAATATGTCGAAGTTCTTTGATGCTTATCGTATCGACCACGTGCTGGGCTTCTTCCGTATATGGGAGATTCCTATTGACTCTGTTCATGGTCTGCTCGGACAGTTTGCTCCTGCACTCGGCATGACAGCTGACGAGATTCGCTCGTATGGTCTTAACTTCCAGCAGGACAGATTCACCCGTCCATTTATCACCGACTGGGTGCTCGACCGTGTGTTCCATGAGCGTGCTGACGAGGTGAAGCAAAAGTATCTGGACCGTTTGGATGATGAGCGTTATCAGTTGAAGGCAGAGGTGGATACCCAGATAAAGGTGGAGGCTCTCTTTGAGGGAGTGACCGATGAGAAGGAAATATGGCTTCGCGACGGACTCTATGCTCTGATCAGCGATGTACTCTTTGTTCGCGACCATCGTAATCCGGGATTGTATCACCCACGTATCTCTGCTCAGTTCGACTTTATCTTCGAATCACTTTATGACAATGACAAGGCTGCGTTCAATCGTCTTTATAACGATTACTTCTATCGTCGCAACAACCAGTTCTGGTACGAGGAGGCGATGAAGAAGTTGCCTAAGTTGGTTCAGGCTACTCGTATGTTGGTTTGTGCCGAAGATCTTGGTATGGTGCCTGATTGTGTGCCATGGGTGATGAACGAATTGAAGATATTGAGCCTTGAGTTGCAGAGTATGCCTAAGGATCCAAGTGTGAAGTTTGGGCATCTGAGCCGCAATCCTTATCGTTCGGTTTGTACCATCTCAAGTCACGATATGCCTACGCTTCGCCAGTGGTGGGACGAGGACATTCAGCGCACGCAAGAGTATTATAATACGATGCTCTATCGCCAAGGACCAGCACCTCATCCACTGCCAGGATGGCTCGCGCAGGATATCATCTCGCGCCATCTCACATCGCCCTCTATGCTCTGTATTCTGAGCATTCAGGACTGGCTTGCCATCAACGAGCATCTACGTTTGCCCGATGCCAATGCCGAGCGTATCAATATCCCGGCAAATCCTAAGCATTACTGGCGCTATCGCATGCACCTCAGCATAGAGGACCTGGCGGCTAACAAGGAATTTATGGACAGTGTGACAGAGCTTGTTGCGCAGTCAGGAAGAAACTAATGCAAACGTTTGCACGTTATGCAAAAAAGAAATACCCTCCAATTTTTAGGAGGGTATTTTTCTTTTTTGTATATTTGCAATGTCTAACCAAAAGACTTACTTTTACTGACAAACAATAGCAGAACAAAGCAAACTGCAGAACAAGGCAAGCAACAACTGAAAAAGACAAAATAACACTGGACAATATGAAGAAATTGAATGTTTTAGTAGTTGGTCTGCTGCTGCCACTCTTGGCGGCAGCGCAGACCGTTAAATCGCCCAATGGCAATGTATCGGTAACATTCTCTCTGACTGGTAATGGACAGCCTACCTACGAGATGAGTTATAAGGGCAAGACAGTATGTAAGCCCTCACACCTCGGACTGGAGCTTGCCAAGGACAAGCATGCCAGCAAGGGTATGACGGAAACCAATCTGATGGACGGATTCACCGAAACAGGAAGCAAGACCTCTTCTTTTGATGAGACATGGAAGCCTGTATGGGGTGAGACTGCTACCATTCGCAACAATTATAACGAAATGGAGGTAAACCTGAATCAGGCTTCTTCCAACCGTAACATCACCATTCGCTTCCGCGTATATGATTATGGTATGGGTCTGCGCTATGAGTTCCCACAGCAGGAATCGCTCAACTATTTCGTCATTCAGGAAGAGCACACCCAGTTTGCCATGGCAGGCGACCATACTGCCTATTGGATTCCAGGCGACTACGACACTCAAGAGTATGAATATCAGATTACTCCTTTGACAGGCATCCGTCCTGTTATCGCCAAGAACCGCGAATCATACAAGAGCAACTCTTCCACCACCGTCTTCTCTGACACAGGTGTGCAGACCTCTCTCCAGATGAAGACCAAGGACGGACTTTATATCAATATCCATGAGGCTGCCTGTCTGGATTATCCTACGATGCACCTCAATCTGGATGAGAAGACGCTGACCTTTGAGTCATGGTTGACACCTGATGCGGTAGGCAGAAAGGGATTCATCCAGACTCCTTTCAACACACCATGGCGTACCGTGCTGGTGAGTGATGATGCACGCGATATGCTTTCCTGCAAACTGACACTCAACCTCAACGAGCCTTGCAAGATAGAGGATACTTCATGGATCCATCCTACTAAGTACTGCGGTGTGTGGTGGAACATGATTGTTGGCACTAAAACATGGAGCTACACCAACGACCTGCCTTCTGTTCGCCTTGGTGTGACCGACTATAGCAAGTGCAAGCCTAATGGAACACATGGGGCTACCAATGAAGAAGTGAAGCGCTATATCGACTTTGCTGCAAAGAATGGTTTGCAGGAAGTGTTGGTAGAAGGATGGAACGAAGGTTGGGAAGACTGGTTTGGTCATCAGAAACTTGATGTCTTCGACTTTGTGACTCCTTATCCTGATTTCGATATCAAGATGCTCAACGAATATGCTCATTCCAAGGGCGTGAAGCTGATGATGCATCATGAGACTTCTGCCGCAGCTCTTAACTATGAGCGTCACTTGGAGAATGCCTTCCAGCTGATGAACAAGTATGGTTATGATGCCGTGAAGACCGGTTATGTGGGCGATATCATCCCAAGAGGCGAATATCACTACAGCCAGTTGATGAACAATCACTACCAGCGTGTCGTTGAGACGGCTGCAAAACATCACATCATGGTGAATGCTCACGAGGCTACACGTCCTACAGGTATCTGCCGTACATGGCCAAACCTGGTGGGCAACGAGAGCGCAAGAGGTACTGAGTATGAGGCTTTTGGTGGAAGTGTAAGCTATCACACCGTGATGCTGCCATTCACCCGTCTGCAGGGAGGACCTATGGACTATACTCCAGGTATCTTCGAGACCAAACTGTCGGAGTGGAGCAACAACTCAAGTTATGTGCACACCACTCTCTGTGGTCAGCTCTCACTCTATCTTGTGATGTACAGTCCTTTGCAGATGGCAGCCGACCTGCCAGAGCACTATGAGAAGTACGACGATGCCTTCCAGTTTATCCGCGATGTGGCTTGCGACTGGGATGACTCCAAGTATATAGAGGCAGAACCTGCCAAGTATATCACCGTAGCCCGCAAGGCAAAAGGAACCGACAACTGGTTTGTTGGTGGCAAGACTGACGCAGCCCGTACATCGGTAGTGAAGCTCGACTTCCTCGACAAGGGTAAGAAGTATGCCTGCGCCATCTATCAGGACGGCAAGAATGCCGACTATGAGAAGAACCCTAAATCCTACCAGATTATTCACAAGACTGTGAAGAAGGGTGATGTCTTGAAGATCAAAGAGGCACGTGGTGGTGGCTTTGCCATCTCATTGCTTGCAAAATAAACTTTAAAATTTTAACTGGTGTACTTTGGTTGTGAAATTCATGAAAAAACAGGGTTTTTATATTCGCTGTATTTTCTGTATTTCCGACCGAATGGCAAGGTGGAATCAAATACGCTAAAAATGAGCGTGTTTGGTTCTGCCTATTTCTGCATAAAATACGCTTTTGTAGGTATTTTATGCAAGAAAAAGATAGTATAATAGCTATAGCTTAGTTAAAAGTCTATATTTATACGTAAAATGGAGAATGATTCTTGTTTGGATTTTCTCTCAATCTAGCAAAAGCTTAACCGTATGAGCATTAAAAATCAATTTTTAGTAGCCTTGACTGCTGTTTTAGTTCCCCATTCATTGATGGCACAAGGTGCTTTCAATGAAATGTCCTATTCTAAGGATAAAACTACTTTCTCTTTGAATTCACCTACAGCTTCTGTTGAAGTAGATGGTGTAACTGGTGCAACTCCACAGGTTTCTTCCAGTAGTGCAAAACCGAGTGTAAAAATCCGTATTTATAAAGACGGACTGATAGGAAAACCTGTTAAGACCATCAAGATGAAAAGTGTATGTAAGGACCGATGGGAAGCTACCGTAAAGGGTGACTTGAAGGGAAAGTTCTATACTTTTGATATGGGAAAGGGTGAATGTCCCGGTACTTTTGCCAAGGCTGTCGGTGTGAATGGCAATCGGGGTGCCATCATCGACATGGCTTCTACCAATCCTGAGGGATGGAAGGATGACAAGCGACCAGAACTGAAGTCGCCTGCCGACTTGGTGATTTATGAGCTCCACGTGCGTGATTTCTCGGTGTCACCTACCTCTGGGCTGAAGTATAAAGGCAAGTATCTGGCACTGACAGAACCTAAGGCGATAGAATATCTCAAGCGCCTCGGTGTCAATGCGATACACTTCCAGCCTTTGTTCGATTTTGCTTCGGTTGATGAGACACGCCTCGATACGCCACAGTTTAACTGGGGCTATGACCCTAAGAACTATAATGTGCCTGAAGGTAGCTATAGCACCAATCCTTATGCTCCGGGAACCCGCATCAAGGAGTTCAAGGAGATGGTGATGGCATTGCACAAGGCGGGCATCCGTGTCATCTTCGATGCTGTGTATAACCATACCTTCGATATCAACGGAAGTAACTTCCAGCGTACTTATCCCGATTATTACTATCGCAAGACCAAGGAAGGCAAGTATAGCGATGGTTCGGGTTGTGGCAACGAGACTGCATCAGAAAAGCCTTTGATGCGCCAGTTTATGCTGGAGAGCGTGAAGTACTGGATTGATGAATTCCATATTGATGGTTTCCGCTTCGACCTGATGGGTGTTCACGACATAGAGACTATGCTGGCTATCCGTGAGATGGTAAACCGCATTGATCCAAGCATTTATATCTATGGTGAGGGTTGGAGCGCAGGAAGTTGCGCTTATCCAAACGACCAGTTGGCGATGAAGGCCAACACCTTCAAACTCAATGGTATCGGAGCCTTCAGCGATGATATGCGAGATGCCCTTCGTGGTCCTTTCTCTGACAATACCAAAGGCGCTTTTCTGGCTGGCATTCCCGGCGAGGAAGAGAGTCTGAAGTTTGGTATAGTGGGAGGCATTGCCCATCCGCAGGTAGATATGAATTTGGTCAACTATGACAAGAAGCCTTGGACAGCAGAGCCTACCCAGCAGATCAGCTATGTGAGCTGTCACGACGATATGTGTCTTGTTGACCGACTGAAGGCAACCGTGCCTGGCATCAAAGATGCTTCCAGAACGGAGAGCGAACGTATAGCAGAGTTGATTCGCCTCGACTTGTTGGCTCAGACTGCTGTGTTCACATCGCAGGGTGTGCCTTTCTTCTTGGCAGGAGAGGAGATGTTGCGTGACAAGAAGGGTGTGCACAACAGTTATTGCTCACCCGATAGTATCAATGAGTTTAACTGGGAGAATCTGAAGAAATATCCACAGGTGTTTGAATATTATCGCAACCTGATTCAGCTTCGAAAGAATCATCCGGCTTTCCGTCTTGCCACGGCTGAGGCTGTGAGAGAACATTTGGAGTTCTTGCCAACAGCCCCTGTTGCAGAGCAGAAGAAAGATGGCGCTCAGGTGGAGAAGAATGGTTGCCTGCTTGCCTTCAGACTCAAGAACCTGGAAGGCATAGACAGCTGGAAGAACATTATTGTCATCTTCAATGCCAACAAGGAAGCCCGCACCGTAGCGATACCTCAGGGCGAGTATCATGTGGCTTGCTGCAATGGGGTTATCAATGAAGACGGAATCGGGATGCCATTGGTGGGTAACGAAACCATCATAGATGGCCAGTCCGCATTGATACTGTATCAGAAATAAGTTTCGAAAGTCAATACAATAACTTAAACATAGATCTATAATGAAGAAGAAATTTGTTTCATTCATGTTGCTTATGAGTAGCGTAATGAGTATGACGGCGGCAGTCAACGTGAGCCGCATAGAACCTACCGACTGGTTTGTAGGTATGAAAGACGCTTCGTTGCAGTTGATGGTGTATGGTAAGGACATCAAAAATGCTGAGGTGACAGTCAATTATCCTGGCGTGAAAATCGATAGCGTTGCCCGTCTTGAATCACCCAATTATCTCTTGGTTTATCTTAATCTGAAGAATGCCAAGGCAGGCGAGATGGTTCTCAATTTTAAGCAGGGAAAGCAGAGCAAGAAGGTGAAGTATCAGTTGAAAGACCGAGAGATGGCTGGCGAAAAGCGCATGGGCTTCACCAACGAAGACGTGCTCTATATGTTGATGCCGGATCGCTTTGCCAATGGAAATCCTAAGAATGATGTTCTCAAGACGATGCGCGACAAGAATTGCGACCGTCATGCTCCAAGTCTGCGTCATGGTGGAGACCTGGAAGGAATCCGTCAGCACTTGGATTACTTCAACCAGTTGGGTGTCACGGCCCTTTGGTTTACTCCCGTTTTAGAGAATGACAGTCCAGGCGACGGCAAGAGTAGCAGCTATCATGGTTATGCCACAACCGATTATTACAAGGTTGACCCTCGTTTCGGAACCAATGCTGAGTACAAGCGACTCATTGATGAGGCACATCAGAAAGGCTTGAAGATTGTGATGGATATGATTTTCAATCACTGTGGTTTCGAGCATCCCTGGATTGCCGACATGCCTTCAAAAGACTGGTTCAACTGTCCAGAATGGCTTCTTCCTGAGTATCAGACTCCTGAGCATGTGAAGAAGATTGGTACTGTGGACGGAGCAAGAACAGTGAACGATATGTATCGACAGACCAGTTATAAGTTGACTCCTGTCCTCGACCCATACGCCAGCAAGGTGGATATGGAAGAGACGGTAGACGGATGGTTTGTACCTTCTATGCCCGACCTCAATCAGCGCAACCCTCATGTCATCAAGTACCTTATCCAGAACAGCGAATGGTGGATAGAGACCGTGGGAATTGATGGCATCCGTATGGACACTTATCCTTATGCCGACCGTGATGCGATGGCTTTGTGGATGAAGACGCTCAACAACGAATATCCTAACTTCAATACCGTAGGCGAGACATGGGTTACTGAGCCAGCCTATACTGCTGCATGGCAGAAAGACAGCAAGCTCTCAGAGAAAAACAGCTATCTGAAAACAGTGATGGACTTTGCCTTCTTCGACCGTATCAACAGTGCCAAGAACGAGGAAACTGATGACTGGTGGAACGGAATGAACCGTCTCTATAATGTGTTCTGCTACGATTATCTCTATCCTAACCCAAAGAGCGTGATGGCATTCATTGAGAATCACGATACCGACAGATTCCTCGGCGAGGGCAAGGATACCGTGGCATTGAAGCAGGCTTTGGCGCTCTTGCTTACCATCAACCGTACACCGCAGCTCTATTATGGTACAGAAGTGTTGATGAATGGCACCAAGAGTGTAACCGACGGCAACGTGCGTAAAGACTTCCCTGGTGGATGGGCTGGCGACAAGCATAATGCCTTCACCGAAGAAGGAAGAACACAGGATGAGAACCGGATGTTCCAGTGGCTCAGCAACTTGCTGCATTGGCGCCAGGGTAACAAGGTGGTTACCAAAGGCAAGCAGACTCAGTTCTGTCCTTATAAGGGTGTGTATGTCATCGCACGTCAGTATCAGGGTAAAACAGTCATGACCATCATCAATGGCAAGAAGGAAGCCAATGAGCTGGATGTGACACGTTATGCAGAGATTATCGGTTCGCATGAAAAGGCTACTGATGTGACGAATGGCTGCACTGTTCTTATCAACAAGAACGTAAAGCTTCGTCCTCGTCAGGCAATGATACTTGAATTCTGATAAATTGAACTTTCGTAGGCGTTAGAAGTTATAGAAGTTAAAGAAGTTATCACTCCCTTCGGGCGTTAGAAGTTATAGCCAACAGTCTTTTTAGTTGAAGATTTAGCTGTAAAGTATATGGCTCTAACTTCTCTAATTTCTTTAATTTCTTTAACTTCCCCATTTTCGAAAGTTGAGTTCAATATTTATTTAAGATTGTTTGTTTCTTATTATAGTTTTTATTAACTTTGCAAACGATTAGAGAGCAGGAGGCTTTCTTGTACATATTTAAAACTATAATAAGAAACAATGATTTTAAACCAACTCCGACATTTGCGATTAGTTATGGCTTTGCTGATTCTTTGGGCTTGCAGCTCAGTGGCAAAGGCACAGACCAACGCTCAGATTTTGTATGATTTCGGTTCAGACCGTAAGTTTGTCACCCTTACCCTCGAAATGTTCAAGCAGGACAAGTGGGGTAGTACTTATTTCTTTGTAGACCACGACTTCAACTACGACAAAATGGTAGTGGGCGAGAAGAATATTGCCCAGGGAGGAACCTATACAGAGATTTCACGTGCACTCAACTTCTGGCAGAAAACTCAGTTCAAGAACTGGAGCCTTCATGTGGAGTACAATGGTGGTATCACCAAGAATTATCCCATCAACAATGCATGGCTCTTCGGTGTGGAATACCTCGTGCACGACAAGAATTACAAGAACACTTTGACTCTGGATGCTTTATACAAGACCATCCGTCAGACTGATCAGAATGTACCCTTGCAGTTTACTGCTGTCTGGACCTGTAACGACATCTTTGGTGTAAAGGGTTTGAAGTTCGACGGCTTTGCCGATTTCTGGTGGGAGACTCATGCTGTCGACTATCAGGAGGATGGTTCTGCTACAACCAAGCACACAGTCTTCATCACCGAGCCACAGCTCTGGTACAATGTAGGTCAGCACTTCGGTTGCGAGAACCTCAGTGTAGGAGGCGAGGTGGAGTTGAGCAATAACTTTGGCTCAACAGGTGGCTTCAAATGCCGTCCCTGCTTAGGTGTGAAATGGGACTTTTAGTAAAAAGTAAAAATAATAATCTGTTGTCATGAATAGAGTCTATTGTTTGTTGGTTTGTCTGTTTTGTGCTTGTCAGGTTTCTTTATGCAAGGAACTCGATGAGAAAGTATCTAAACGAATACACGCATAAGATAGGTAATCTGACAATTACTGGCTATAACAGCACTTTGGGTAACAAGTCTTTCTTAGAGAAGCGTGAACGTCAGACCAAAGATGGCAAGCGGTTTATTGGTTACAAGAATGGACTTGACATTAACAACGAAATAGCCAAGTTAGACACATGGACTATCGAAAATATTAAGCATAGATCCGAAACTTTAATACAACAACTAATGGAAATGTTTAAATTTCCAGGTCTATAGGTGTGGAAATGTGGAGAACTCAATCTATGAGATTTAAATTAAAGGACATTCTGTATGGGTGATATCAAACAACATTACACCGACTTCGATGAATACATCTGTCAAGGCGAGCCAAGTCAGAAGGAGAAAGCCTCCATTTGGCAGACGGCAATCGGATTGCAGGCTGTGGATGGGTTGCAGACTTCTGATTATCTGAAGGCTACGGCATGTAAGCACATAGAGGGCGAGATCGATATTGATGAGGCCCGTGAACTGATAAATAGTTATTATCAGTCGAAAACTCTGCGTGAACCTGATGATGACGAGAAGCAAGAGGCGGATAAGGTCTCGGCTAATATCACTAAGATTCTTTCGTCGCAGACATTGGATTTTAGCACAGGTGGTTATATCTCTGTTCATCGGAGAGTCTTTGATGGTGTATTCAAGCATGCAGGAAAACTGCGTGACTATGATATAACCAAGCGTGAATGGGTACTTGACGGTGATACCGTAAACTACCTGAACTGGGAGGATTTGAGAAGGGCCATTGACTATGATATCAATCAAGAGAAGGAGTTTAGCTATAATGGTATATCACTTGACGCCATGGTGGAACACATCACACGATTTGTCTCTGGTCTGTGGCAGATTCACGCTTTCTGCGAAGGCAATACTCGCACAACGGCTGTATTCACGATACTCTATCTCCGTTCTATTGGCTTCAAGGTGGACAATAGTCTTTTTGCCCGACACTCATGGTATTTCCGTAATGCCTTGGTACGTGCAAATTACAAGAACGCTCTAAAAGGAATTGATTACACTCCTGTGTATCTGGAGCGTTTCTTCCGAAATCTTTTGTTAGGAGAAAAGTGGGATTTGCGCAATCGCTACCTTCATATCCATGCAACAGATGAATGGAAAGTGCAGCTTAAACTTGCAGGAGGGACAAGTACCCTGCAAGAAGAGTATAAGTACAGGACAAGTACGGGACAAGTGCAGGATAAGTTGCACACGGATAATGCAAACACCAAACGACTGATCTTTGTAATAGGAAATCAGGAGTTGTCAGTGAAGAATATGATGGATGCTTTAGAATTAAAGGGAAGAGATAATTTTCTTAACCTTTATCTGAAGCCGGCTATCAGTGAGGGGTATGTACGTTTGCTTTATCCAAACTCTCCCCGTCATCCTCGCCAGAAATATCTTCTGACCGTGAAAGGGTTAGCGGTGTATGATGAGTGTGTCAAATCAATGTGAAAAATCTGCCAGAGCTTGCTCCCCGAAGGTGCTCAGCCGAGGAACTCCGAGGATGCTTGACTTGTACAAGAACTCCTTTTGGAGTGGCAGCCTGATGCGGTTTTCAAAAACCGGTAATTATGTGAGATGCGCATTGAGCATTGGCTTGACATTTATGAACAATTATTGTTTTTTAGCCTCTGTATGAGCCATTCAAGAGAGGGACAATCTCGGTTGTCTCTTTCAATCGGTCACCGATACGCTTGCCGTACACCTCTGAGATTTGTTGAGGGGTGAGGTAGGAGGTGATGATAGTCGGCATTTGACTTTAAAACGGTTGCTATGGCATTTCTTGGTTAAAAAAAGGATGGGGGCTTGGATATTCGTCAGAAAAAGTGTACCTTTGTGTCTGGTAATTGTAGGGATGAGAGTCCTTATATGTTGAATCGAGTAAACGCAAGAAATAAACAAAACAATGGAAATCATCATTATCATAGCCATTATTATCGGCATCATCGTAGGCTTCTTTCTTGGCAAGCTGATGGCTGCGAAAACTGCAAGCGAGGAGAAAACACAGCTTGTGGCAAAGGCTCAAGTGTTGGCGGCAGAGATGGAACAGGTTAAGAGCCTGACCGACCAGGTGCGCCAGCAGGCAGAGAAGGAAAAAGAAGTATTATGTAAGCAGGCAGAGAAGGAGAAAGAAAATCTGAAGGAACATTATGATGTTATCCTAAAGAATGAGAGAGCCCATCATGCCGAAGAGATGCAGGCATTGAGGGAAGCACATGCTTCGGAGATGCAGTCGCTGAAGGGACAGATGGAGAGCGAACGCCAGTATGCTGCCAAACTGCGTGCCGAGAGCGACCAGCAATGGGCGCAGAAGATGGAAACGCTTAAGCAAGACATGCAGCGCATGAATGCAGAACATCAGAAAGTGGCTGCAGAGCAACTGGCTGCCAAGCAATCGGCTTTGCAGGAGAACAACCGTCTGCAGATGGATGAACTATTGAAGCCTATCAAGGAACAGTTTGCAGACTTCAAAAAGTCGGTTGAGGAAAGCAAGACTCAGAACGAAGTGAACAAGAAAGAACTGCAGAATACCTTTGAGGCAACGATGAAACTCTTTCAGCAGGAGCAGCAGCAAGCAGTTTTTTTGTTGAAGGAGCAGACTTCGAAGATAGGTTCGGATGCAGCTAATCTAACTCGTGCCCTGAAGGGAGATAGTAAGATGCAGGGCGACTGGGGTGAGATGGTGCTTGAAACCATTCTCGAGAACAGTGGATTGCGAAAGGACGAGGAGTTCTTTATCCAGGAGAACACTAAGGATGAAGAGGGCAAGAACTTCCGCCCTGATGTCATCGTGAGGTTCCCAGAAGGCAGGAGTGTAGTCATCGACTCGAAGGTTTCGCTTACTGCCTATTCTGATGCTATAGCGGCAGAAGATGATGGCGAGCGCGAACGGCTGATGAAATTGCATGCGGCAAGTGTGCGCAGGCATATCGACGAACTGGCAGAAAAAGACTATTCCAAGCTGGTGGATGATGCCATTGGCTTTGTTCTGATGTTTATTCCCAACGAAACCAGCTATATTGCAGCCATGAAGCAGCAACCTGAGCTTAGCCGTTATGCTTATCAAAAGAAAATTATCATCATTTCGCCCAGCAATCTTCTGATGGCTCTTCAGTTGGCATACAACCTGTGGCAGTATGACCGTCAAAACAAGAATGTAGAGAAAATAGTGAAGACTGCAGCAGACTTGTATGATAAGGTGGCAGGTTTTGAGGACACCTTTATGGGTGTGGGCGACTTGATAACCCGTCTGTCTGGAACCTTTGACAAGGCAAAAAAGCAACTTTACGATGGCGCTGGTAATGTCATGAGAAGGGTAGAGAGTCTGAAGAAACTGGGTGTTACGCCTAAGAAGCAGATTAAAGAACTCTCCGACGAATAGCCTTTTAAAGGTAAAAAGGTAAAAGAGTAAAAAGGTAAAAAAGTAAAAAGGTAAAAATGCACCGCTTTTTTGTCAAGAATGAGAGAATGTTGTCTTTCTCTTATTCTTGACTCAACTTTCGTAGATGGGGAAGTTAAAGAATTTAAAGAAGTTAGAGCTATATGCTTTGTAGCTAAGTATACATCCAAAAGGCTATTGGCTATAACTTCTAATGACCGAGTGAAGTGATAACTTCTTTAACTTCCATACATGCTAAACTTCAGTTCTTGACAATATTTTTGAAGACTTATTTGGGAATAAACGGGCTTGTTTTTGAAAACGAGAGATGGTTATTGCTGTGTGATTTCTTCGACGGCTTTCACGAGCGAGTCTTTGCCATTGAGGAGATAGAAATCGACACGTACCACGTGGTTGATATCAGCGCAACCCTTAACCTTGATGCGGCGAGTCTTTCCGTATTCAAAGGTGTCTCGTCTTGAAGGATAGGAAACCAATTGTAGTTTTTCCTTAGAAGATCCGCTTCCGATATAGTATATTCCCACACTGTCGGTCATGGTCTTCTGAGCCTTTATTCGTGCCATCTTTTTGGCATGAAGTGCCGAAGTGTCTTCTGGATAGAATTCGCTGGCAGCCACTGTGTCTCCATCATTCTGCGATGGGGCAAACTTGCAGCTGGTAGCAGTTGAGACAGATGCGGTGGCAGCAATTACAACTGCAGCAAAATATAATAGTTTTTTCATTCCTTCGTAGATATATTGAATGTTCGTTCAGTTTCGGAGAAATTAATCTCTGTTAATACAGCAACAGCAATCCGGCAAAAGCAGAGTAGCATATCATGCGGATGGGGTTGATGCCGACAAACTTGACACCAAAGAAGGTGGCAAGGAAGAGCGCGATAGAGATGTAGAATCGCCAAGGGTCTGCAGGTGATGAAAAGTTTTCTTGGTTCATCAAGAGCAGGGCTGCAGCTCCTACGAGCCCAACTATGGCGGGGCGAAGTCCGATGAAAATACTCTGTACGGCAGTGGTGTTCATATATTTGTACAGCATCTTGCTGATAAGAATCATCAAAATCAAAGAGGGAAGAACCAAGGCAAATGTAGCTACTGCACTTCCCAATATGGCCATTGATTCGCTCAAGCCTGCATTGTGTACAGCAGTATAGCCACAATAAGTAGCAGCATTGATGCCAATGGGACCTGGTGTCATCTGCGAAATGGCAACGACATCAGTAAACTCTTGCATCGTCATCCAGTGGTATTGTGTTACTACTTGTCCCTGTATGAGGGAAATCATAGAGTAACCACCTCCGAAACCGAAGATGCCAATCTGGATAAAAACGAGGAAAAGCTGAAGAAAAATCATATCAATAGATAATTAAGAATCGATAATAGACAAATCTATACCTTGGAAGATTCATCTTTTCTGAAGACTTACACCTTATTATATATAAGCAGAGGTTTCATTCTGTAGGCAGTATGAACTTGCCGTAAATGTAGCCAGCTGCGGCTGCGGAAATGATGACCCAGATGGGGTTGACGTGCAGAAGCCAGATAAGCATGGCAGACAGAATGGGAATCCAGCAGTTGGCAAAAGTGATGTGTGCACTCTTGGCAAGTGAGAATGTAGGGACGGCTATCAGGGCAACGACAGCAGGACGAATGCCGGCAAACATAGCTGCCACAACCTTGTTGTCCTCGAACTGATGGAAGAACATGGCGATGGCCAATATGATAAGGAAAGAGGGAAGTGAGGCTCCGAGAGTGCAGATGATGGCTCCTGGAGTTTTTGCCAACTTATATCCAAGCATGGAACTCATGTTGATGGCCAGGGCTCCTGGACAAGTCTGTGTCACAGCGATGGCATCGAGAAACTCTTCCTTCGTCATCCAATGGTTCTTGTCGACCACTTCGTGCTCTATAATAGGAATCATGGCATAGCCACCACCAAAGGTGACTATGCCAATCTTCGTAAATGTTTTAAATAATGTAAGATAACTTACGCTATTATTCATTTTTTACCTTTTTACCTTTTTACTTTTTCAAAGCTCTTTCTTCAATCCACTGGCGTGCATTGACGAAAGCCTCAATCCAAGGAGTTACCTCGTCGTTGCGACGGTCGGCCGGATACCAGGCGTTCTGCCATGGGAAGATAGCACGCTCCAAGTGTGGCATCATAGCCAAGTGGCGGCCATCTGCTGAGCAGATACCTGCCACGTTGTAGTCGCTGCCGTTAGGATTGCCAGGATACTCAGCATAGTTGTACTTCGCAATCACATTGTAGTGATCCTCTGGCTCAGGAAGGTAGAAACGACCCTCGCCGTGAGCTACCCAGATACCTAACTTATCACCGCTGAGGCTGCCAAACATTACGCTGTCGTTCTGAGGAATGGTCAGACCCAGGAATGTGCTCTCAAACTTCTTGCTGGTATTGTGGCAGAGGTGTGAGCGATGCTTGTGCTCAGGATTGATGAGGTTGAGTTCTACCATCAGCTGGCAACCGTTACAGATGCCGAGTGAAAGAGTGTCCTCACGGGCATAGAACTTGTCGAGTGCCTCCTTAGCCTTAGGATTGTAGAGGAATGCACCAGCCCAACCCTTGGCAGAACCGAGAACGTCGGAGTTGGAGAAACCACCGCAGAATACGATGAAGTTCACATCCTCCAAAGTTTCACGACCACTGATAAGGTCGGTCATCATCACGTCCTTCACGTCGAAGCCAGCGAGGTACATAGAGTAAGCCATTTCGCGCTCACCATTGGTTCCCTTCTCACGAATGATTGCTGCCTTGATACCAGATGGCTTGCGACGGTTAGCGTCGAGGCCATAGCTTGCGAGAGTGCCCTTGAAGCCGTAGCCGAAGTTCATCTCAATAGGCTGCTTCTTATAGTTGGTGTAGCGCTTCTTAGCCATGCCGTTCATGCTCTGCTTGCGGTCGAGGAGGTAAGAAGTCTTGTACCAGTTGTTGCGCAGGGCGTCAATATCGAATTCGTGCTCGAAGCCATCCTTCTTGATGATGATCTTGCGGAGCTCTGGAGCTGGATAACCAATCTTGGCATAGCCGATGCCATTGTCCTCGAGGAATGCCTTGAGTTCATCTTTATGAGCATCGCTTACCTGGATGACAACACCTGGGTTCTCTGCGAAGAGAGTCTTGATGATGTCTTTGTCGGCTATGTCATGGAGGTTGATCTTCATACCGCCCTCTACGTTGGCGAATGTCATCTCGAGGAGAGTGGTGATCAAACCACCGGCGCTGATATCGTGACCTGCCATTACCCAACCACGGTTGATGAGTTCCTGTACGGCATTGAAGCAGTCAACGAAGTACTCAGGGTTCTTCACGGTAGGAACATCGCTGCCCACCTTGCCCAAGCTCTGAGCGAAGGCAGAACCACCGAGGCGCTGCTCGTCGAAGCTGAAGTCGATGTGATAGAGGCTTGAGTTCTTGTCGTTGACGAGAACTGGACTAACCACCTTCTTGACATCTGAAACCTCACCACCAGCACTTACGATAACGGTACCAGGAGCGATGATCTTCTCGCCGTTAGGATACTGCTGGGTCAATGAGAGCGAGTCCTTACCTGTTGGTACGTTCACGTGGATGGCGCAGCAGAAGTCTGACAATGCCTTCACGCCCTCGTACAAACGAGCATCCTCACCCTTCTGGCTGCGGCAAGGCCACATCCAGTTAGCAGAGAGGCTGATGCTGTCCATACCATCTGCCAATGGGGCCCAAACGATATTGGTCAATGACTCTGCTACAGAGAGTACAGAACCAGCCTTAGGATCAGCCAAACCAGCTTGAGGAGCATGACCCATTGCTGTTACGATACCCTTCTCGCCACGGTAGTCGAGAGCTACAACACCGCAGTCGGAGAGTGGCAACTGAATCTGACCCTGACACTGCTGACGGGCGATCTTACCCGTTACGGAGCGGTCCACCTTGTTGGTCAACCAGTCCTTACAAGCCACAGCCTCCATCTGGAGAACACGCTGCAAGTACTCGTCGAGGTTGTCGGCAGAATAAGTTACATCCTCATATTTGCGCTCTACGGTCTCGTCGACCATTACAGTCTTAGGCGTATGACCGAACATCTGAGCTACGTCGAGGTCGAAAGGCTTCACGCCGTCAGCCTGCTTGAAGCTGAAGTGAGCATCGCCAGTGGTCTCACCTACCACGTACATAGGAGCACGCTCACGGTCGGCAATCTTCTGAACCTCGCTGATATATTTTTCGTCGATGAGTAAGCCCATACGCTCCTGACTCTCGTTGGCGATGATTTCCTTGGCGCTCAAAGTCTTGTCACCGATAGGCAATTTAGCCATGTCGATTTCGCCACCGCACTCTTCTACCAACTCAGAGAGACAGTTCAAGTGACCTGCAGAACCGTGGTCGTGGATGCTGACTACAGGGTTCTCGTCGTTCTCAACGAGTGCACGAACCAAGTTGTAAGCACGCTTCTGCATCTCAGGGTTGGCACGCTGAACCGCATTCAACTCGATACCGTTGCTGTAGCGACCAGTATCTACAGAAGAAACAGAACCGCCACCGAGACCGATGCGATAGTTGTCGCCACCTACAACGACCACCTTGTTGCCCTTCTGTGGCTCTCCCTTCTTGTAATCACGCTTCTTGCCGTAGCCTACACCACCAGCAAGCATGATAACCTTGTCATAAGCATACTTCTCACCATTCTCCTCGTGCTCGAAGGTGAGCACAGAACCGGTGATAAGAGGCTGACCGAACTTGTTACCGAAGTCGGAAGCACCATTAGATGCCTTGATAAGAATCTGCTCTGGAGTCTGATAGAGCCATTTGCGCACTGGCATGATGTCTTCCCAGTCGCGCTCGATGTCGCTCTTGCTGTTGTCGTCCTTCAGACGAGGATAAGCAGTCATGTAGCAGGCAGTACCTGCGATAGGCCATGAGCCTACACCACCACCCATACGGTCGCGGATCTCACCACCAGTACCTGTAGCAGCACCATTGAAAGGCTCTACAGTAGTAGGGAAGTTGTGAGTCTCGGCCTTCAGCGAAATCACGCTCTCGATATCCTTCACCTGGAAGAAATCGCTTGTAGTTTGGTCGGCAGGAGCAAACTGCTCGATGACAGGACCCTGCGAGAAGGCCACGTTGTCCTTGTAGGCAGAGAGAATCTTGTTGGGGTTCTCGTTGGTGGTCTTCTTGATCATATTGAAAAGAGAAGACTCCATCTCCTTGCCGTCGATGATAAACTGTCCGCCGAAGATCTTGTGGCGGCAGTGCTCAGAGTTGATCTGTGCAAAGCCAAAGATTTCGCTGTCGGTAAGAGGACGTCCGTTCTCTTTCTCCAACTTGTGGAGATAAGCCATCTCGTCCTCGCTGAGAGCCAAGCCTTCCTCTTCGTTGTACTTCTCGAGGTCGTCTACGTACTTGATGGGTTCAGGCTCATGGTTGACGGTGAACACATTCTGGTCTATTCCGTTGTACATGCGCTGCAGCATAGGGTCGTGCTCAGCGTCCTCGCTTTCTACGGGGAAGTACTCCTCAATACGCGAAATGCCGTTAAGACTCATGTTCTGAGTTATCTCAACGGCATTCGTACTCCAGGGAGTAATCATTTCACGGCGTGGACCCACAAAGAAGCCCTGCAACTGCTGGGCGTCCTCTAATGTTGCGTCACCATAAAGCCAACAAAGTTCATTGATTTCGTCCTGAGATGGTTTGTGGTCAATCTCGGTCGCTATCACACTCTTGGATGGAGTTCTGAAAAAAAGAATCATACTTAGTCTTTCTCTTTTTATTGTTAATGTATTTCTTTTCGACTGCAAAGTTAGTGTAAAAAGGAGAGATAACAAAGAGAAAGCTCGTTTTTTTTGTTTTTTATCAAACTTTCGCATTTCTTCTGCCCCGTTTTTGATGTACAGCGCTCTTTTTCTGCAGGATGTAGTCAGTCTTCATAGACGGCCAGGCCGGAGTCTCTATGATGGCCGATGTCGGTCATCTATTATGACTGGCATCGGTCATCTATTACGACCAGCCCTTGCCGTCTATTATGACCGGGATGAGTCTTCTATGAAGCCTTCTGTCGATAGAAAAAGTGAATGAAGAAGGGACCATAATTCGTGTTAAATCGTTAAAAATGAGAAGAAAAGGCTCAAAGGTGGTTAAAATTCCATAAATGGATTTGACAAAAGGCTTTTATTCCAGTCTTATTCATAACTTTGCACAATGAAAGAAGCATGTATTTAATGTTTAGGAAGACCCTTTACAAAAACTTAATTTTATCAACTAAGCAAAAAATAAACGAGAAGAATATGAAACAGACAAAGACTTTAGCGATTATCGCAATGGCAGGCGCTCTGCTTGCAACAAGCTGCGCCAGCAAAAAAGAGTTACAGAATTGTCAGACCGAGAATAAGGAACTGACCGGTAATTATCAGGCAGCCAAGGAGCAACTCGCTGCATCACAGGCTCGCGTTACTACTCTCGAGGATCAGCTCGCACAGATGAAGAAGGACTATTCTTCTATGCAGACAGCTCTCGACAAGAGTTTGAACAACGCCAACCAGAACAATATCAGCATCGAGAAGCTCGTTGACCAGATTAACGAGTCTAACCAGTACATCCGTCACTTGGTAGAGGTGAAGAGCAAGAGCGACTCACTCAACATGGTGCTTACCAACAACCTGACCCGCTCATTGAGCAAGGAAGAGTTGAAGGAAGTTGACGTACAGGTACTCAAGGGTGTGGTTTACATCTCTTTGGCCGACAATATGCTCTATCAGAGTGGAAGCTATGAGGTAAACAGCCGCGCACAGGAGACTCTGAGCAAGATTGCCAAGATCATCATGGACTATAAGGACTACGATGTATTGGTAGAGGGTAATACCGATAATGTACCTGTAAGCACCACAAGTCCTAAGATGAAGAACATCCGCAACAACTGGGACCTCTCAGCTCTGCGTGCTTCATCTGTAGTACAGTATCTGCAGGAGCACTTCGGTGTATCTCCTAAGCGCCTCACAGCAGGTGGCCGTGGTGAGTACAACCCTGTGACAACCAACGATACTGAGGTGGGCAAGATGCGCAACCGTCGCACTCAGATCATCATCACTCCTAAGCTCGACCAGTTCATGGATCTCATCGACAAGGCTCCAGAGGAGAAGTAAACTGAAGAATTAAGATATATCTTTTTAAGGCGTGCCGTAGGTTTTTACTTGCGACGCGCCTTTTTCTTTTCTTGAATAAATCTTAAATTATCCGTGAATAGTTGGCTCGTTGCCGATTATTGCTTATCTTTGTAAGCGAAAATAATAAATCAACAACAAGAAATAAGGGGTGCTGCACGGTTGTGCTGCTGAGATTATACCCATAGAACCTGACGCAGATAATGCTGCCGCAGGGATATTTCTATTCCGTATTATCTTTTATTGGTTAAGGTACGTGTGTGTGCGCCTCTTCTTCTAAAGAAAAATGTAGATTGAAATGAGGTATATTTGTGCATTGACCATTGCCGGTTCCGACAGTTGTGGAGGAGCAGGCGTACAGGCTGATATCAAGACCATGTCGGCATTGGGCGTTTATGCGGCATCGGCCATTACTGCTGTTACTGTACAGAATACGCAGGGCGTTCAGGCCATTCAAGCCATAGAACCCGAAATTGTGGCAGGTCAGATCAAGGCTGTGATGGACGACATACAGCCCAATACTGTCAAAATAGGAATGGTGAACGATAAGGCCACTATCCAGACCATAGCCGATACGCTGAAACTTTATCCTGGAACTACACTTGTTGTCGACCCCGTTATGGTGTCGACCAGCGGTTCTATGCTCATGCAGCAAGATGCTCTCGATATCTTCTGCCGGCAACTCTTGCCGATGGCCAACTTGCTGACACCCAATATTCCCGAGGCTTCCGTACTTTCTCATACCTCAATACAGACGGCAGACGACATGGATCAGGCGGCCCTGCGCATCCTGTCGTTAGGCTGTGAGGCTGTTCTGATAAAAGGCGGGCACTTGGAAGGCGACAGGAAAATAGACAAACTCTATCTTGCCGATGGCAGAACCGAAGTCTACGAGCATGCCACGATAGAACCCCGCAATACTCATGGCACAGGTTGCACACTCTCTTCCGCTATTGCCTCGTTCTTGGCCCGTGGCTTGGAAATGTGTCAGGCCATAGCTCAAGCCAAGGATTATCTGTCGCAAGCCATAGAGGCAGGCAAGGATGTGGAGATAGGAAAAGGACACGGTCCTGTCGACCATTTCTTCAACCCCGAGAAATTGAAGATTTGGTAAAGAAAAAGCCAATTTATATTTTCTTCGCAACTAAGCGAAAACCCTCATAAGATACGAAAACAAACAAAAACAAACAAAAAAAGAATATGATACAGTTTATAACCCATTCCAATGAGCGTTACGACCATGTAGAAGGCGCCAAGCTGGCTTTGCAGGGCGGATGCCGTTGGATTCAGTTGCGCATGAAGGACGCTATGGAAATAGATTTCCTTCGGGCGGCAAAGAAGATAAGAAGATTATGCGATGAATATCATGCCACATTCATTCTTGACGACCATGTGGAGTGGGTGGGGCTTACTGGTGCCGACGGAGTGCATCTTGGCAAGAACGACATGCCTGTAGATGAGGCTCGAAAGATGTTGGGACGAAACAAAATCATCGGAGGCACAGCCAATACCTTCGAAGATGTGGAGCGGCTTTCTCGTCAGGGAGCCGACTACATAGGTTGTGGTCCTTTCCGGTTTACCACTACCAAGAAGAACCTGTCGCCAGTGCTGGGTCTGGAGGGTTATCGGGACATCACGGCACAGATGAAGGCTCATGACATTCAGCTCCCCATCGTCGCCATTGGAGGAATTCTGCACCAGGATATTCCTGCCATCATGCAGACAGGCGTGACAGGAATAGCGGTAAGCGGAGCTATCCTGAATGCGGAGAATCCTGTAGAAGAGATGAGGCTCTTTATCTCGGCTACGGACAATGACATGTAATTACAAACTAATACAACTTATAAATGAAGACAAAAATCAAGTTTGACTATCCTTCCTCAGAGAAGGTTTATCTCAAGGGAAAACTCTTCCCCGACCTCAGAGTGGGCATGCGTAAGGTGCGCCTTACTCCAACGGTTACTTTCGAGGGCAATGTGCGCCACGAGGAACCCAATGCCCCTGTCTATATCTATGATACGAGTGGTTGCTATAGCGACCCCAATGTGGAAATAGACCTGAACAAAGGCTTGCCACGTTTGCGTCAGTCATGGATAGAGAACCGCAAGGAGGGTGAGACTCAGATGTATTTCGCCAAGAAAGGTATCATCACAGAGGAGATGGAATACGTGGCTATCCGCGAGAATATGAACTGCGAGGAACTGGGCATCAAGACTCACATCACTCCAGAGTTCGTGTGCAAGGAGATTGCCGAGGGAAGAGCCGTTATTCCTGCCAACAAGAAGCACCCTGAGTCGGAACCTATGATTATAGGAACCAACTTCCTGGTTAAGATCAATACCAATATAGGCAACTCTGCCACAACTTCCGGAATCGAGGAAGAGGTGGAGAAAGCCGTGTGGAGTTGCAAGTGGGGTGGCGACACGCTGATGGATCTTTCTACGGGCAATGATATTCATGAGACCCGAGAGTGGATATTGCGCAACTGTCCTGTGCCTGTAGGTACGGTGCCTATGTATCAGGCTTTCGAGAAAGTGGACGGCAAGGCAGAAGACCTGACATGGGAAGTGTTCCGCGACACCCTTATCGAACAGTGTGAGCAGGGAGTGGACTATTTCACCATCCACTGCGGCATCCGTCTGAAGAATATCCACTTGGCGGATACTCGTCTTACAGGTATCGTGAGCCGGGGCGGAAGTATCATCTCGAAATGGTGTAAGGTGCATCAGAAGGAAAGTTTCCTCTACGAGCACTTTGATGATATCTGTGACATCTGTGCCAAGTACGATGTTGCCATCTCGTTGGGCGATGGCTTGCGTCCTGGTTCAACCTACGATGCCAATGATGCAGCCCAGTTTGCCGAACTCGACACGATGGGCGAGCTGGTGGAGCGTGCCTGGGCAAGGAATGTACAGGCGTTTATCGAGGGGCCGGGGCATGTGCCTATGCACAAGATCAAGGAGAACATGGAGCGACAGATAGAGAAATGTCACGGAGCACCTTTCTATACATTGGGCCCTCTTGTAACCGATATAGCTCCCGCCTATGACCACATCACCTCTGCCATAGGTGCTTCGATGATAGGCTGGTATGGTACAGCCATGCTCTGCTATGTTACTCCGAAGGAGCACCTTGCCTTGCCAGAGAAGGAAGACGTTCGCACAGGTGTGGTAACCTACAAGATAGCTGCCCATGCTGCCGATTTGGCTAAGGGACATCCAGGAGCCTCTGTACGTGACAACGCGCTGAGCAAGGCCCGTTATGACTTCAGATGGAAAGACCAGTTCAACCTCTCGCTCGACCCAGAGCGTGCGCTGGAGTTCTACAAGACGAGCAACAGCGTAGATGCCAATTACTGCACCATGTGCGGTCCCAACTTCTGTGCTGCCCGCATCAGTCATTCATTGAAGAGCTGCGAGGAACGTAAAGGAGAATAAACGCACACTCTGTAATGCAACAGAGAGCAATGAGAATTTAGAATCAACTTATTTCAAAAAATAAAAAACTTTTAAAAAAAATGATTGAAACACAAGTATCCAAAGGTATTATCAGTACCTATTTTGACAAACTTCAGCGTAATCTCGACCTCGATGTAGCCATTGTTGGCGGAGGTCCTTCTGGTATTGTTGCTGCTTATTATCTGGCTAAGGCAGGATTGAAGGTAGCTCAGTTTGACCGCAAACTCTCTCCTGGTGGCGGCATGTGGGGCGGTGCCATGATGTTCAACCAGATTGTCATTCAGGAAGAGGCTATGCACATCGTAAAGGACTTCGATATCAACTACGAGACTTTCGAGGATGGTCTTTACACTATCGACTCTGTGGAGAGTACCTCTTCGCTGCTTTATCATGCAGTACATGCTGGTGCAACTATTTTCAACTGCTACTCGGTAGAGGACGTCATCTTCAAGAATGATGTGGTAAGTGGTGTGGTTGTCAACTGGACTCCAGTGCTTCGTGAAGGCTTGCACGTAGATCCTCTCAACATCATGTCGAAGTATGTTATCGACGGAACGGGTCACGACAGCGAGATGTGCAAGGTTGTTGCCCGCAAGAACGGAATCAAGTTGGATACTGCTACGGGTGGTGTTATCGGTGAGCGTTCACTGGATGTGATAGAAGGCGAGCGCATGGTAGTAGAGGGAACCCGTGAGGTTTATCCAGGTCTTTATGTATGCGGTATGGCCTCTTCTGCTGTTGCCGGCACTCCACGCATGGGACCTATCTTCGGTGGTATGTTGCTTTCTGGTAAGAAGGTGGCTGATGCTATCATCGCTAAGTTGAAGAAGTAATTTCTGTTCTGGATGAAATGGATCGTGATAACCTCTCCTGACTTCCTGTCGGGAGAGGCTCTTTTTATTGACAGACTTTTCTGTCATGGTCTGGATGTGCTTCATCTGCGTAAGCCGGGGGCTTCGTATGAGGACTGCCGGCATTTGCTGAGCGAGGTTCCTTGCCGTTGGCACAACAGGATTGTGGTGCATGAACATTTCTCTTTGGCCGCAGAGTACTCTCTTCTTGGCATTCATCTCAACCGTCGTTGCCCCGATGTCCCAGAGGGTTTTTGTGGGCATGTGTCTTGTTCCTGTCATTGCCTCGACGAGGTTGTGGCAGCAAAGCCACATTGCGATTATGTCTTTCTGAGTCCCATCTTTGACAGTATCTCCAAGCAGGGATATTCGGCTTCCTTTACCGACAACGACTTGCAGCAGGCTCATGTTGCCGGTACAATCGACCATAAGGTTGTGGCGTTGGGAGGCATTACTTCTTCGCATATTCCGCAAATCAAAGCCTGGGGATTTGGCGGTGCCGCCTTCTTGGGTGATGTGTGGAGCAGAATGAATGATGCTGGAGTAGATGAATATCTCGACACTCTGCGCTTGCTCCTCTGATGTTTTTCAGACGATGCCGTCAACCAGCGACTTTGTATTGCCAACCTTCGCCTCTTGTACAGACTTATTCAGTGATAGAAAGTTCAAAGAAGTATTCTTCATAATAACCGGATACGCAACAAAAACGTGGCATTGTGAAAGAAAAACACGAAAATATGTTTCTCTTTAAAATATTATTCGTAATTTTGCAAGCAAATTATCAAAAAACAAGAGAAAGCTTATGGAAAAGATTCAAATGACAACTCCCTTGGTGGAGATGGACGGTGACGAGATGACTCGCATCCTGTGGAAGATGATTAAGGACGAACTGATATTGCCTTTCGTCGACCTCAAGACTGAGTATTATGACTTGGGCTTGCCCTATCGTGATCAGACCAACGATCAGGTGACCATCGACTCTGCTGAGGCTGCCAAGAAATATGGTGTGGCAGTAAAGTGTGCCACGATTACTCCTAATGCCCAGCGTATGGATGAATACAAGCTGCACAAAATGTGGAAAAGTCCTAACGGAACCATCCGAAGCATCATGGACGGAACTGTATTTCGTGCACCTATCACCATTCCAAGCATCCACCCATGTGTGAAGAACTGGGAGAAGCCTATCACCATTGCCCGTCATGCTTATGGTGATGTATACAAGAGTGTGGAGATTCGTGCCGATGAGCCAGGAGTGGCTAAACTCGTGTTCGAGGGCAAGAGTGGAAAGAAGCAAGAGGTGGAAATCCACAACTTTGATGGTGCTGGTGTTATTCAGGGCATGCACAACACGGACAAGAGTATCCGCAGCTTCGCACATAGCTGTTTCAAGTTTGCTATCGACACCAAGCAGGATCTTTGGTTTGCCACCAAGGACACCATCTCCAAGACCTATGACGCACAGTTCCGTAAGATTTTCGAGGAGGTGTACGAGAGTGACTATAAAGAGAAGTTTGCCGAGTTGGGCATAGAGTATTTCTATACTCTGATAGACGATGCTGTGGCTCGTGTTATCCGCAGTAAGGGAGGCTTTATCTGGGCTTGTAAGAACTATGATGGCGACGTGATGAGCGATATGCTCAGCACAGCTTTCGGTTCGTTGGCTATGATGACTTCCGTTTTGGTTTCGCCCGATGGCAAGTACGAGTACGAGGCAGCTCATGGTACCGTGACACGCCACTACTATCGTTATCTGAAGGGTGAGGACACATCCACCAACCCAATGGCAACCATCTTCGCCTGGAGTGGAGCGCTGAGAAAGCGTGGTGAGCTGGATGGCAACAAAGCTCTTCAGCAATTTGGCGATCAGCTTGAGGCAGCCTGCTTCGATACACTGAATGACGGAATAGCCACCAAGGACCTTGTCAACCTGATGGAAGGTGTAGAGGCCAAGGCAGTCAATTCTGCTGGCTTTATTGCTGCCATTCGTGAGCGCCTTGAGAAGCGCTTGGCATAATCATGATAGAATAAGAATATAAATAGTAACTTCTAAAAAAGAGGTAGTGCTTACATTGGCAAAGTAAGTACTACCTCTTTTTATAGGACAATAAAAAAGTGAGACTTGCCTCACGGCAAATCTCACTTTCGCTTTGTCCTTGCGGACTCTGCAAGTTATTCTAGGAAAATTATAACTGTCTATTTATCCCCTCTCTTGAGGATGTGTAAGTAATTCTGAGTATAGTTTGAAAAAATCAAAACTCAGGAGCTTGCTGATATGGAACAGCAGTCCTGTATCTATTGTGGCTCTTTCGTACACCTTATATATATTGGTACGATGGCAACCAAGTTGCTCTGCGAGCCAAACTGAAGTTTTGCCTTGTTTTTTGAGTTCCTGTTTTATTCGTTCGCCAATGACCAAGGCGTTAATACCATATTTTGCCATTTTCTGAAATAATTAAGTGTATATTGTATTATCGATTGCAAAATTAAGAATAAGGAATTAATCAAAGAAATTTTTTAGTAGCTAATTTAGCAACATTGTGCTAAAAAAAAATAAAATCTGGCGGTTTGTTCTTTTTTTTGCCACATTATTATACATTTAGTCTCCTTTTCTTCTTTTTCTTCTCTTTTTTATTTTTGCAGGGTCTGTTTTACTTTCTTATTGTTGGTCTTTGGTGTGCTCAGTAGGACAAGCAGTTAGAGTAAATGTTTTTTAGCCTATAAAAATCTATGTTCTAAACTATCGAACTTATGTTCTAAACTTTGGAACTTAAGTTCTAAACTATCGAACTTGTGTTCTAAACTTTAGAACATAGATTTAGCTAACTTAAAACACAATTTTCTGTAGTACTAAAAACAAATGGACAAAGCATTAAAAGCATCTGCAGGTGCATTCTTGCGCACTATTTATATACTCCACTTCTCCATTTGCGAAGGTTGAGGTACTTACAGCTCAGAAGCGCCAGTAAAGGCTTATAGATGTTTTTGAAGTTACTTAGTAGTTGTATAAGGGGGTAAAAATATTAAATAAGTTAAAAAATACCCGTAAAACTCAATTTTTCCACCTAAAAAAGAGCTTTGTATTGCTTTTTTTTGTAATTTTGCAGTCAGATAATGGAATGGTTGCGAAACCATTGATAAGAATTTTGAGAATTCATATAGATGTAAGTTGTATTAGTAAAAGGTGGTTTTGAGTTTTTTTCGCTCGGCCTTTCTTTTGGGTTAGATTAGTAAAGAGTCAGAGTGAATCCGTAAAACCAGTACCACGTATTTTTTTATTTACTCTTACATGGGATGCATTTCGTTGGCGATGTGTGTTCTTTGCTATGTTATTCTCTTCTCGTTTTTTGAATAAAAATAAGTGTTTAGCAATTAGAAAGTGTTTTGAGAACTATATATATGGGGGAACTGGCCAGGGATGGTAGGTTCCCCCCTTGCTTTTTGGTAAAATGACACAGAATTGTAATCAAATGTAACGCATGTTACAAAATAAAAGTTGTAACTTTGCCCCCGTAATATTAAATGTTTCGATTATGGACGAAAAAGACAGCAGAATATTAGTAGTCGACGACGAGCAGGATCTCTGTGAAATCCTGAAGTTCAATCTTGAGACTGAAGGTTATCAGGTAGAGACCGCCAATTCGGCAGAAGAGGCTTTGGAGAAAGACATTGCGTCTTACAATCTCTTGCTCCTCGATGTGATGATGGGAGGAATGAGCGGTTTTCAGCTTGCCAAGCAACTGAAGAACAGTGAGGTGACGGCCCATATTCCTATTATCTTCCTTACAGCTCGTGATACGGAAAACGACACGGTGACAGGCTTCAACCTGGGTGCCGATGATTATATCTCCAAACCATTCTCTATCCGTGAGGTAATGGTTAGGGTGCGTGCCGTGTTGCGCCGTACAGCCAGCAGGTTGGAAGGAGCAGAGGAACCGGCAGTCATCAGTTATCAGGGCCTGTTGCTCAATCTCGACAAAAAGTCGGTGAGTGTGGACGGAGAGGACGTGCCATTCACCAAGACTGAGTTTGAGTTGCTTCGTCTGTTGTTGGAGGAGCGCGGAAGAGTCTTCTCGCGTCAGGAACTCATCGACCGCGTATGGCCCAAGGATGTGTTGGTTCTCGACCGTACGGTGGATGTCAACATCACACGTATGCGCAAGAAGATAGGCAAGTTTGCCAAGTGTATCGTTACCCGTTTGGGATTCGGTTATTATTTCGACGCATAATATAATAAGGTGGAGATATGTATGAATTTAAAGAAAAAAAGTCGAAGCTTGGGCGTCGGCTCTATTTCGTGGTGTTGGCTGTGTTCTTGGTGTTCGCAGTCAGCTTTATCATCTTTCAGCAGGCTCGCGAGAAGCAGTTCAAGATAAGCACGCTCACGTTGAAGTTGAGCAACTACAATGCCCTTTTAGAGGAAGATTTGTCGTTGGCTCACGACAAGGGAATCATTCTGAGCGACAGCAGCGGAAAGGCAGTAGATGTGGCACGCGACAAGCTGAATGTTTTTATAAGAGAACACGAGAGTAAGGACTTGCGTATTACTCTGATACGCCCTAATGGCAAGGTGGTGTACGACAACATGCGAAACGACTTCGATCATTTCTCCAATCACATCAACCGAAAGGAGATACAGGAAGCATTGAGGACAGGACTGGGCTCGAGTGTGGAGCGACAGTCGAAGACCCTGAAGCATGATTACTTCTATGTGGCCACTTATTTTCCTGCCGATTCCATTATTATCCGAAGCGCTTTGCCTTATAACAACGATCTCTCCAAGTCGTTGAAGGCCGACCAGCATTACATCTGGTTTGCCATCTTTGCTATCATACTCCTTACCATTGTGCTTTATCGGTTTATGCATCGCTTGGGAAAGAACGTGGCCAAGTTGCGCATCTTCGCCTATAAAGCCGATCATAATGAGAGTCTTGAGATAGAAGACTTGGCGACTTTCCCCAATGATGAGCTGGGCGAGATTGCCGAGCGTATCATCAAGATGTACAAGCGAATACAGACCACGCGCAAGGAACAGGATATTCTGAAACGGCAGCTTACCCAGAACATTGCCCATGAGTTGAAGACACCGGTGGCAAGCATACAGGGCTATTTGGAGACTATTATCGACAATCCCCGTATCAGCGAAGAAATGAAGCAGCAGTTCTTGCAGCGCTGTTATGCCCAGAGTGAAAGACTCACTTCGCTCTTGCGTGATATTTCTACACTCAACCGTCTGGACGATGGTTCCGACATGATAGATTTCGAGGCGGTAGACATCACTCAGTTGGCCAGCGACATCATGAGAGAAACCGCCCTTGAGCGCGAGGAGCGCAAGATGAGTTTTCATAACCTGTTGCCCGAGCGCATCGTGGTGAAGGGAAACCGAAGTCTGCTTTACAGCATCTTCCGCAACCTTACCGATAATGCCATAGCCTATGCCGGTGAAGAAACAACCATCACCCTGGAAGGCAAAGAGGTTGGCAATAAGTGGCATTTCATTTTCCGAGACAACGGACAGGGAGTGCCTCAGGAGCATTTGGCTCGCATCTTTGAGCGTTTCTATCGTGTGGACAAGGGGCGCAGCCGTAAGATGGGAGGTACAGGGCTGGGACTTGCCATCGTGAAAAACTCGGTATTGCTGCATGGAGGAACCATTCGGGCAGCCAATCTGCCCGAAGGAGGATTGAAGTTCGAGTTTACCATCAAGAAGTAATGATAAGTAATGCTAAAAACAGAAAAAGTCGCAAGGAGATTTGTCTTTGCGACTTTTTTCTTGTATCTTTGCATTACAATAAATAAATGCAAGAAATGAATCCATTTTCAAAGATGATTGCGGCCACTCTTGCTTTGAGCGAGAAGGCTGTCGAAAATACATTAGAGTTGCTTGAGGAAGGTTGTACTATTCCCTTCATTTCCCGCTACCGTAAGGAGAAAACCGGCAACATGGACGAGGTGAAGATAGAGGCGGTGGCTCAGGCCAACGAGAAATATAAGGAGATGGCGAAGCGCAAGGAAACCATCCTGAAGACCATCGGCGAGCAAGGCAAGCTTTCGGCAGAGTTGCAGCAGCGCATCGACAACTGTTGGGACGCCACAGAGCTGGAAGACATCTATCTGCCTTTTAAACCCAAGCGTCGTACTCGTGCACAGGTGGCTCGCGAACAGGGTCTTGAACCGTTGGCACAGCTCCTCCTGCTTCAGCGCGAACGTAATCCCGAGCAGGCTGCCCGCAAGTTCGTGGGTGACAAGGTGAGCGATGTAGAGGCTGCGCTCCAGGGAGCTAAGGACATTATAGCCGAGACGGTAAGCGAGAATGAGCAGAGCCGCAACCAGATACGAGGTGAGTTCCGTCGTGGCGCCATCATCACCTCAAAGGTGGTGGCAAAGAAGAAAGACGAGGAAGATGCCCAGCGCTTCTCCGATTATTTCGACTTCTCGGAACCTTTGAAACGTTGTTCTTCCCATCGTTTGTTGGCCATGCGTCGTGGAGAGGCGGCAGGTTTCCTGCGTGTCAGCATATCTGCAGATGAAGAAACTTGCATCACCAAACTGAAACGTCATTATGTTCATGGCTTTGGCGAGTGCCAGGCTCTGGTAGGCGAGGCTGTCGATGATGCATTCAAGCGCTTGTTGAAACCCAGTATCGAGACTGAGTTTGCAGCTCAGAGCAAGCAGAAGGCCGATGAGGAGGCAATCGTTGTCTTTGCAGAGAACCTGCGCCAGTTGCTCTTGGCAGCACCTCTTGGACAGAAGCGTGTTATGGCTGTCGACCCAGGCTTTGCCAATGGATGCAAGACTGCATGTCTTGACGCCCAGGGCAATCTTGTGCATCATGAGATCGTCTATCCGCATCCTCCTCGCAGCAAGCGCATGGAGGCCACTGCTGCCATGAAGCGCATGGTGCGCCAGTATCAGGTTGAGGCCATGGCGGTAGGCAACGGAACGGCAAGCAGGGAAACCAGTGAGTGGCTGAACGAGATAGATTTTGAGCATCCGGTAGATGTCTATGTGGTAAGCGAGGATGGAGCCTCTATCTATTCTGCCTCTAAGATTGCCCGCGAGGAGTTTCCTGATGAGGATGTGACGGTGCGTGGAGCGGTTTCTATCGGCAGAAGACTGATGGACCCTTTGGCTGAGTTGGTGAAGATCGATCCCAAGAGCATCGGAGTGGGGCAGTATCAGCATGATGTGGACCAGAGTCTGTTGAAGAAGAGTCTCGACTCGGTAGTGATGAGTTGCGTGAACTCGGTGGGTGTCAATCTCAATACAGCCTCTCAGCATCTGCTCACCTATGTGAGTGGTCTCGGTCCCACATTGGCGAAGAATATTGTGGAGTATCGTCGTGAGAATGGTGCATTCTCCTCTCGTTCCCAACTGAAGAAAGTGCCGCGTTTAGGTCCTTCGGCTTATGAGCAGTGTGCCGGTTTCCTCCGCATTCCTGGAGCAAGAAATCCTTTGGACAACAGCGCCGTTCACCCGGAGCGTTACTCTCTTGTAGAGACCATGGCCAAAGATCAGGGTGTGACGGTGAAGCAACTGGTAGAGGACAAAGCCTTGCAGAAAAAGATAGACATACGGAAGTATGTGAGTGGCGAAGTAGGCATGCCTACGCTTACTGATATCATGGCCGAGCTCGACAAACCCGGACTTGACCCACGAGGCGAGGTGGAGAAGTTTGAGTTTGATGCCTCCATCAAGACCATTGAGGACTTGCATGTAGGCATGGTAGTACCGGGCATCGTGACCAACATCACTAAGTTTGGTGCCTTTGTTGATATAGGTGTCCACAATGACGGTTTGGTTCATGTCTCACAAATGGCCAACCGCTATGTGAGCGACCCTTCAGAAGTGGTAAAACTCCATGAGCATGTGATGGTCAGGGTGACAGAAGTCGACCTGAAGCGCAAACGTATCGTCCTGTCAATGAAGCAATTATAATGTAACGGGCTCTCTTCTGAGAGCCCGTTGTTTTTTAGACGTATTCTAAATTACCTACTTTTAGGTATTGTATGTTTTTCCTTTTCTTCATATCTTTGCAGCCGGAATTTTATGATAATTATTTATACATTATTAGCGGCAAAGAATGAAGAAAACTGGCATGATGCTATTCCTGTTTTTCGGCATAAGTGTACTTGGCTATGCGCAGAACAGCAATGGTGAAAAATCCAATAAGGCCCCCAAAAAAAGTTTGTCCGATACCCTCAAGATTGCAGAGGTGGTGGTAACGGCACAGGAAACGCGTGGCGTTACGACGGCTTCTGTCATCGAGAAGCATGCCATGGAACATCTGCAACCATCAAGTTTCTCCGACATTCTGGAGTTGTTGCCAGGCGGTCGTTCGCAAGACCCTGCCCTCAACACCCCTAATACCATCCGTATCCGCGAGACGGGTACTGCCAGCAGCTATAATACATCTTCGCTGGGCACCAGCTTCATGATAGATGGTGCTCCCATCAGCACCAACGCCAACCGACAGGAGGTAAAGGGCGCATGGGAAACATCGACCGAGGGCAGAAGCTACGTCAACTCGGGTGTCGACATGCGTACCATATCGACCGATGACATTGAGAAGGTGGAGGTGGTGCGAGGCATCCCATCGGTAGAGTATGGCGACCTGACGAGCGGACTCGTCAAGATAGAGCGAAAGCGAGGCGGCAATAGTTGGGAGGCACGTCTCAAGGCCGATATGGACAGCAAACTTTTCTACCTGGCAAAGGGCTTCGAATGGAAACCTCGCCGCATGACGCTCAATCTGAGCGTCGACTATCTGGATGCCAAGGCCGACCCACGCAACCGACAGGAGAACTACAAGCGACTGAGCTTCTCTGCCCGATTCTTCAAGACATGGAGCCTGGGCCGATATGACATGCAACTGAAGACTAACTTTGACTATACAGGTTCGTTTGACAATGACAAGAATGACCCCGATCTTGACAACCAGGCCGTAGACTCGTATAAATCGCAGTACAACAGGTATGCACTGAATGCCGGCTTTACATTCTTGCCCAGGAGCAAGCGCCAGTGGTTTCGTTCGCTCGATGCCATGCTCTCTACCTCTTACGAGTACGACTTGATAGAGCGCACCAAGTTGGTGCAGCTTTCACAGTTGGTGGCTGCTGTAGGTACCATCACTACGGGCGAGAGCGATGGCATCATCTTGCCCTATAAATACGTGGCATGGCAGAATGTAGACGGTCGCCCCTTCAACTTCTTCACCAAGTTGAACGCCAAGTTTCAGGTGCCCTCCCTGAATATCTCCAACACCCTCTTGGTGGGTACCGACTGGAATGTGGACAAGAACTATGGGCATGGTCAAGTGTTCGACCCCACTCGCCCCTTGTACACCACGGCGGCCACCTTGCGCCATCGTTCGCTGTCGAGCATACCTGCCAACAAGCAGTGGGGACTTTATGCCGAGGAGCGTATCAGCACCATGCTGGGTGGTAGCAAGTTGGAAATGGTGGCAGGTGTGAGAGCCGTACAGATGTTGGGATTGCCCACTTCTTATCAGATGCACGGAAAGTTCTATTTCGACCCACGTGTCAATGTGGGATGGACATTGCCTAAGTTTAAGATAGCAGGGCAGACAGGTTTCCTGCGCCTGTCGGGCGGAGTAGGCGAGCATACCAAGATGCCCACTATGGATCAGCTATTCCCCGATCCCGTGTACATGGACTTGGTGCAGCTCAATTATTACCATGCCAATGTCGACTACCGTCGCATCAACCTGATGACCTATGTCATAGACCCTACCAATTACGACCTGAAGCCTGCCCGTAACCTGAAGTGGGAAATGACTGCCGATATGACGGTAGGCGGTTATCGACTTTCGGTAACATACTTCCGCGAGAACATGACATCGGGCTTCCGCAGTCAGTCGAGTTATGCCCCTTATACTTACAAGCAGTATGATGCCTCGGGAGTGGATGCTGGAGCGCTGACGGCACCGCCTTCGTTAGTCGATATGCCCTACACCCTGCGTACCGACCTGCGTGGCTATAGCCATTATACCAACGGAAGCCAAACGTTGAAGCGAGGTGTGGAATACACTTTCTCGACCAAGCGATTCGAGCGCATCATGACCCGTCTGACTGTCAATGGAGCCTGGTTTTACACCATCTATCGCAACTCGATGATGGAAACCTACAAGCCCAGTGCCGTGGTGGCTGGCAAGCAGATTCAGTATGTGGGCTATTACGACCAGGATGGCGGCAGCAAAAACCAGATGATGAATACCAACTTCACCGTGGATACCGACATACCCAAGCTCAAGCTCGGCTTCTCGGTTTCGGCCCAATGCCTGTGGTTCACCATGCGCCGCACCGCCGAGACCAGCAATTATCCTGTCAAGTACATGGATGCCAACGGCGAGATGCACGACTGGAAGGATGAGGATGCCGACGACATATACTTGCGCTACTTGATACGCAACTATACGGACAGTAACTTTGCTCTCTACAGGGTGCCCTTCTCGATGAATGTCAATTTCAAGGTAACTAAGAAATTGTTTGCTGACCGCCTGACCGTAGCTTTGTTCTGCAACAAGCTACTCGATTATACCCCCGACTATACGAGCAATGGACTGACCGTGCGTCGCCATGTGACTCCTTACTTTGGATTAGAAATGAACGTGAAAATATGAAACGAATACTGATGATATGTGTGGCTCTGCTGGGAATGGTACTCGCATCGTGCCACCAGGACGAGGACGATCTCTTTACCACGGCAGCTATCACCCTGACTGCCGAGGAAGGCACAACCGTGGAACGTGTGCAGGGCACGGTGCAACTCACCAACCTCAATACCCGACAGGTGACAACCACGGCCGAGTTTGATGGTAATATAGCCCGTGTTTCTCTGCTTCGTGGTGTCTATTCGGTACTGGTCGAAGGTTCCATGCAATATAAGGATGCCCATGGCGCCACGGGCGTTAGGCAGTTTCGTGCCACGTCCGATTACTTAGAGTTTGCCAGCAAGAGTCTTAATGTAGCCACCCTCAATATCGTATGGATGTAAAGATGAAGTACAAAACAGCATTGTTGACCATGGTTTGCACGCTATATATGTCGGCCACCATGGCTTCGCCCCGTGACACGGCTCGTGTGGAGCATTTGTCGATGTGGAACCTGTTGTCGACTCCCCTGCTCACCAATCCCGCCCTGCATAGCGCGGCCTATGCCCAGTCGTACTCCGAGATGGCGCTTACCATCGACTTTCAGCACCAATCAGAAGCCTTTGTCGAGGAGAAAGGTAAGGGACATGTGCTTGGGGCGCTGGCAGTTAACAGTTATCTGCGCATGAATCCACGTTCGGCAGTATGGGGCTCTGCCTCTTACACTACTGGCAAGCAGAAGAGCATCTGCTGGAACTCTACCTCCGACTACGAATTGTTGGCTCCCTATGTGATGGCCGATACCCTGGGCGGAGATACCCACCGAGAGCGATATACCTTCTCTGGTGGTTATGGCACCCAGCTGGGGCGAGTCTTGCTGGGAGGCGAGATGGCCATTCGTGCTGAGCACGAGTATCGTGACCGTGATCCACGTATGCGAGGCATCGTTACAGAACTGTTGCTGCGAGGTGGCGCTGGTCTCATGGCTTGGCATTATCGTTGGGGCGTATTGGCGGAAGGCACTATCTACAAGCAAACCAACAGCGTAGACTTCTACAACGAACTGGGTGTCATTCCCGAGTATCATATGACAGGACTTGGAACCGAATATGGCCGTTTTGCTGGCGAGCAGCGCAGTCTCGCCTATCGAGGAGGTGGCTTTGACATTGCTTTTGATGCTGTTCCCACAGGTAATGAAGGACTCTACGGGCATGTGTCTTTGGGACGCAATGCATATGAACGCCTGCTGACGAGCGCCAACTCATTGCCTCTGTCGCGCCTTATATATAATAAGGTGGAAACCACGATGGGGTGGAAGCAGGAGAGCAAGCACCATTGGGCCGCTTATGCACATTTTGCCTTTACCAGGCGCAGTGGTGATGAAAACATAACGGGAAAGTCGGATTCGCAGTATTATCCTGTGATAGGCAAGCTCACCATGTATAAGGATTACCTGATGGATGCCTCGATAGGAGGTATGTATGGCCAGCAGGGAGGCGACCGCTCGTGGATGGTAAGCCTCAAGGCAGGCTATCGCAACCATCGTGAGCGCTATGTATATCCCGAGCGCCTGTTAGACCGTGCCCATGCGTATGTCAAGGTAGCAGGCGAGTGGATGCGTCCTATGTCTCGGCGCTTGTCACTCTCGCTGGGAGCCGATGCCAGTCATTATGCCCGTGTGAGCGACAACATGGTGATGCCTTTTGCCAACATGACCAGCAAGTTTGCCGAGATGATACGCCACAAGTATCGTTTTGTCAAGGCCAGCTACACTGAGGCCCACCTGCATGCACGTGGCGACTATCACCTGAAGTCTTCGTCTATAGGCCTCTTTGCCGAAGTAGCAGGAGGCATGGTGCTTTGCTCGGAGAGCGAGCAGCAATTGGGACTCAGAGCCACCATGGGCGTAACTTTTTAAAGAAGTTAGAGACGTTAAAGCCATATGCTTTACAGCTAAATATTCAATCAAAAAGGCTGTTGGCTATAACTTCTAAAGACCGAAGGGAGTGATAACTTCTTTAACTTCTATAACTTCTGAATTTGCTAAAGTTCAATAATTAAAATAAAAAAAACAATGAAAAAGAATTTCTTGATGGGCATGTTGATGCTCCTTACAGTAGGTTTGTCGTTTACAGCTTGTAGCAACGACGACAGTGTGACATACACTCCTGTGTCGCTCAGCGTAGAGATGCCTTTGGGTATCGACAACGTGGTGTTTAGTAACAGCAAGGCCATGTTCACCAATGTTCAGACAGGCGAGGTGTTCACCGTCAATCAGTTTGTAGAAAACAATGGTAGCTTTGCAGCCTCGATAGACCAAGTGCCAGAGGGCACATACAATGTAGCCGTTACCGGCGAATTGAGTTTTACCAAGGATGGTGTGGCAGGTACAGCCCAGGTCAACCAGACCAGCGAGAATATGCAGGTGAAGAGTGGTAGCGCCAATGTCAAGTTGGCCGTGAATACCTTCGATGCCAAGGGTGGTTTTGTTATCTCGGAGATTTTCTTCGCAGGTGATAAAACTCCTGAGGGTAAGCAATTTCTGAAAGACCAGTATGTCGTTGTTTCCAATAATTCGGACGTAACTCTCTATGCTGACAGTATTGCCTTTGTGCAATCGTCATTCCTTACCAGCACCAAACGTGAGTATACACCCGACATCATGAACAAAGCCATGTCGGTGGAGGCTATATATATGATCCCAGGAACAGGAAAGAGCGTGGCTGTGCAGCCTGGCAAGTCGTTGGTGTTGGCACTGAATGCCATGAATCATACAGAAGCTAATGCCAATTCCTTCGACTTGAGCAAAGCTGACTTTGAATTCTACGATGAGAGTACGTCGGCAAACAATCTGGATACCGACAATCAGGAGGTTCCCAACCTGGATAAGTGGTATTGTTATACATTGAGTTATTATCTGCTCAATACTGGTGGAAACAAGGCCTATGCCTTGGCTCGAATGCACCAAAACAGGGAAAGCTATCTGACAGCCAACTATTATGAGGCAAAGTATGTGTTGACAACAAGCAAGGGTGACAAGGAGATGACATCCAAATGTTATAAGTTACCTAACTCTTGGATTCTTGATGCTGTAAACCTTTGCCCAAGTAGTGTTTGGCAGTGGAACGTGGTTTCTTCTGCTCTTGATGCAGGCTATACGTATGTGGCAAGCACGCTCAATTCTACTGATCGCTTCGGCAAGTCTGTTATCCGTAAGAAGGAGAACGGCAAGTGGGTAGACACCAATAACTCAAGCAACGACTTTGAGGCAGCTACAGCCAGTTATCTGCAGAAATAATCAACTCAAAATAATGTGAAAATATGAAGAAACAATTTCTAAGCCTGTTCCTTCTTCTCTTAGCTCCTGCATCATTGTTTGCTCAAACTGTGGAGCAGGATGCATCCATCCGTCAGGGCAAGTTGAAGAACGGACTCACTTACTACATTCGTCATAATGCCAAGGAGGCAGGACTTGCCGACTTCTATATAGCCCAGCGTGTGGGCTCCATCTTGGAGGAACCTCGCCAGCGTGGCTTGGCTCACTTCCTGGAGCATATGGCGTTTAATGGTACTAAACATTTCCCTGGCAAGGGTAAGCAACTGGGCATCGTGCCTTGGTGCGAGACCATCGGTGTGAAGTTTGGTACCAACCTCAATGCCTACACATCAGTCGACCAAACGGTTTATCACATCGGTTCGGCTCCCATCAAGCGCGAAGGTATCATCGACTCCTGCCTCTTGGTGCTCAACGACTGGAGCCAGTTTATCAACCTTGAACCCAAGGAGATAGACAAAGAGCGTGGCGTCATCCACGAGGAATGGCGCAACCGCCGTACGGGCATGGCCATGCAGCGCATGATGGAGAATGTGATGCCTAAGATATACAAGGGCAGCAAGTATGAGGACTGTCTGCCTATCGGCAATATGGACATCGTGGATAACTTCCCTTACCAGGACCTGCGTGACTACTATCAGAAGTGGTATCGCCCCGACTTGCAGGCCATCGTGGTGGTGGGTGACTTCGACGTGGATATGATGGAGAGGAAAATCCAAAAGCTTTTTGGTAAGATTAAGGCACACAAGAATCCTGCCGAGCGCATCTACTATCCTGTGAACGATAATGACAAGATGATTGTCGCCATCGAGAAGGACAAGGAGCAGCCTATCATCCTCGGTCATCTCTATATGAAGAGCGAGACCACTCCAGACAGCGAGAAAAACAGTGTGAAATATCAGCGTGAGGATTACATCAACGGCTTAATCACCTATATGCTCAATGGTCGCCTTTCGGAGAAAAAGCAAGTGGCCAATCCGCCTTTCATGAGTGCGACGGTGAAGAACGGTGCGTTCTTCGTTTCCCGCACCAAGGATGCCTTCAGCCTGAGCATCAGTTGCAAGCAGGACAATGTACTGGGTGGCGTTTCGGTAGCCGTAGGCGAGGTGGAACGTGCCCGTCAGCATGGTTTTACACAGAGTGAGCTGGAACGTGCCAAGAAACTCTATCTCAATGCTGCCGAGCGACAACTGAAGATGGAGAAAGACTATAAGAACTCTCACTATGTGAGCCAGTGCGTGAACAACTTCTTGGAGGGAGAGCCTATCTTGACCCCTACTTACAACCTCCAGTTGGTGAAACTGTTTGATGGCGAGGTGAGTCTTGCCGAGGTAAATAGTCAGGTGGGCGAGATAATCACCGACAAGAACCAGGTGTTCATCATGTATGGACCCGACAAGGATGGTTTCGTGGTTCCTTCGGAATCGGAAATAGAGAGCACCGTGCTTGCCGCACAGCAGAAGCGTTACGACGCTTACCAGGAGGAGCAAGTGCCAGCTACCTTGATGGCGGCCTTGCCTGCACCAGGCAAGATTGTGTCGGAGAAACCATACGGCAAGTTTGGCATGACGGAGATTGTCTTGAGTAATGGCATGAAGGTGTATGTGAAGTCCACCGACTATCAGGCCGACCAAATCACCATGAGCATGAGAGGCGAGGGCGGTACATCCGTCTATGGCGACGAGGACATACCTAACTTCGCCTTCTTGAGTGGTTCCATCACGGAGGCGGGTGTGGGTGACTTTACGGCCACTCGTCTTCGCAAGGCATTGGCAGGAAAGTCCTTGAAGTTGGCTCCTTCCATCACCAGCGAGGGACAGCGCATCACAGGCACCTCGTCAGTAAAAGACTTGGAGACGATGCTTCAGTTGGCTCATCTCTATTTCACTGCTCCTCGCAAGGACAGCATGGCGTTCGAGGGAATGATGAACCGCAACCTTTCGCTCCTGAAGAACCGCAACGCCAGTTCGAAGGTTGTCTATAACGACTCCCTCTCGGCTACTCTGTACGACCACAATGTGCGTATGGCTCCTGTAACCGTGGAGATTGCAAAAAAAGCGGATTACAACCGCATCTTCGAAATCTATCGTGAGCGTTTCAGCGATGCGAGCAACTTCAAAACCGTCTTCATCGGCAAGGTCGATATGGCGCAGCTTCGTCCGTTGCTCTGCCAGTATCTCGCCACCCTGCCTTCTACCCACAAGGCAGAAAAGAGCAACAAGGCCAACGTGCCTCAGATTGTGAAGAAGAACGAGGTGGTGAAGTTCGTGCATAAGCAGGAAACTCCGCTTGCCAACGTGAGCGTGTTCTATACAGCCAACGTCCCATTTTCGCCGAAGAACGATTTGGTGCTCGACATGTTGACCCGTGTCCTCCAGATCGCTTACACCGACTCGGTACGTGAGGAGAAGGGTGGAACATACGGAGTGGGCGTAAGCTTCAACCTCGAGAAGGAGGATAATCCGAATGCCTTGCTTCGCATTTCCTACAAGAGCGACCCCAAGCGTTACGAGGAACTGAATCCTGTCATCTACAAGCAACTCCTGAACATCGCCGACCATGGTCCTGTGGCAAGCAGTATGGATAAGGTGAAGAAGTATCTGAAGAAGCAATACGGACAGATGGCAATCACCAACGACTACTGGAGCTACGTCATCTGGCACCAGCTCGATGACGATGCCGACTTCGACAAGGATTACTGCAAGATGGTGGACAACCTGACAGCTTCTGATGTGCAGAAAATGGCTAAGGAGTTGTTGAAGCAGAATCATCGTGTAGAGGTTACCATGCTCTCGGAGTAAGGATCAGAAAAAAGATAGTATGGCGTTTCTTGCATATATATATGTATGCGGAAACCTATTATTTATAGTTGAGAAAAAAGAAATTCCCAGTTAGGAAAAAATATTTTGTCAGTTGATTGACAAGTTTTCCCTAATTGGGATTTTCTTTTCTACTGAAGGTGCGAAACTTGACAGTAATATCACATATTATAAATAACCTATGAGGTAAATCCCCAGGACCCATAAATTTCCAGAACTCATAAAATGGAATAAAACCTAAAAAGTGATGTGGAAGTATGGCTTTTTAGGTTTTTCTTGTTACTTTTGTATCATGTTATCGAAAAGTCAAAACAAAATGAATACAGATTTCACCAAGGACAGCATCGAGTCGGCCTATTGCTTCTTCCATCAGAAGTTGCGTGTGTATGAATATTCCACCAGTCCCACTCAGCGTGATGATATAGAATATGCCATCAGCCAATATGTAGATGGGATGAACCCCGCGCTCTACCAGTTGTTGGCTAATGGCACTCCGCATTATCTGCTCGACCATACTACTTTCGAGCAAGATATGCGCCATGCCATCAATCAACTCGACGGCATGTTGTAGAAAGAAGAAAATAGCAACTTATGACAATTTGTCAGCCAGCGTGTGTCAATATTACCATTGGCACACGCTTTGTTATGATAGGTAGCGTAAACACTTAGAGATGAGGCTCCCGATAGATGCATATCTTCGGCAAACTTCCAGTCTGGGTGTTAATGAGATTTTATAACATATTAATAACGAAAAAAATAAAAACAAAATAATTATGGGAAAAGTAATTGGAATTGACTTGGGTACCACAAACAGTTGTGTTGCCGTTTTCGAAGGTAGCGAACCAGTTGTAATCGCTAACAGTGAAGGTAAGCGTACTACTCCATCAGTAGTAGGTTTCGTTAAGGATGGTGACCGCAAGGTAGGTGATCCTGCTAAGCGTCAGGCCATCACAAACCCTAAGAACACTGTATATTCTATCAAGCGTTTCATGGGTGAGACATACGCTCAGAGCCAGAAGGAAGCTGAGGCAATGCCTTACACAGTAGTAAACGAGGGTGGTTATCCACGTGTTGAAATCGAGGGTCGTAAATATACTCCACAGGAGATTTCTGCAATGGTTCTTCAGAAGATGAAGAAGACTGCAGAGGATTATCTCGGACAGGAGGTTACAGATGCAGTAATCACAGTTCCTGCTTACTTCTCTGACTCTCAGCGTCAGGCAACTAAAGAGGCTGGTCAGATTGCAGGTTTGAACGTTCAGCGTATTGTCAATGAGCCTACAGCCGCAGCTTTGGCTTATGGTGTTGACAAGGCTAACAAGGATATGAAGATCGCCGTATTCGACTTGGGTGGTGGTACATTCGATATCTCTATCTTGGAGTTCGGTGGCGGCGTATTCGAGGTACTTTCTACAAATGGTGATACTCACCTGGGTGGTGATGACTTCGATCAGGTAATCATCAACTGGTTGGCAGATGGTTTCAAGGCTGAGGAAGGCGTAGATCTCCGCAAGGATCCTATGGCTATGCAGCGTTTGAAGGAAGCAGCTGAGAAGGCTAAGATTGAGTTGTCAAGCTCTACATCTACAGAAATCAACTTGCCTTACATCACAGCCGTTGACGGTATGCCAAAGCACTTGGTTAAGACTTTGACTCGTGCACAGTTTGAGCAGTTGGCTCACGACCTGATTCAGGCTTGTCTCGTACCTTGCCAGAATGCTGTTCGTGACGCTAAGCTCTCTACATCAGATATCGACGAGGTTATCTTGGTTGGTGGTTCAAGCCGTATCCCAGCCGTTCAGACACTCGTTAAGAACTACTTCGGCAAGGAGCCTTCTAAGGGTGTTAACCCAGATGAGGTAGTAGCAGTAGGTGCAGCTATCCAGGGTGCCATCTTGAACAAGGAAGAGGGTGTTGGCGACATCGTATTGCTCGACGTTACTCCATTGACTCTCGGTATCGAGACTATGGGTGGTGTGATGACTAAGCTTATCGATGCTAATACAACTATTCCTTGTAAGAAGAGCGAGGTGTTCTCTACTGCAGCCGACAACCAGACAGAGGTAACTATCCACGTACTGCAGGGTGAGCGTCCAATGGCAGCTCAGAACAAGAGTATCGGTCAGTTCAACTTGACTGGTATTGCTCCAGCTCGTCGTGGTGTTCCTCAGATTGAGGTTACCTTCGATATCGATGCCAATGGTATCTTGAACGTATCAGCTAAGGATAAGGCTACTGGTAAGGAGCAGAGCATCCGTATCGAGGCTTCATCTGGTTTGAGCGAGGACGAGATCAACCGCATGAAGGCTGAGGCAGAGCAAAACGCTGCTGCTGATAAGGCTGAGCGCGAGAAGATTGACAAGATGAACCAGGCAGACTCTATGATCTTCACCACCGAGAACTTCCTGAAGGATAACGGTGATAAGATTCCAGCAGACAAGAAGCCAGGCATCGAGCAGGCATTGCAGCAGTTGAAGGATGCTCACAAGGCAGGTGATGTTGCTGCCATCGATACTGCCATCAACAACTTGAACACCGTAATGCAGGCTGCTTCTCAGCAGATGTACCAGGGTGGTCAGCAGGCAGGTCCTCAGGGTGCACAGGGTGCTCAGGGCGGTCAGCAGTCACAGGGTGCTAATGATGGCGCTCAGGATGTTCAGGACGCCGACTTCGAGGAGGTCAAGTAAGTACTTTGAAATTGTGACGTAAGGAATTACTGAACTGATAAATTCTAAATGAGGCATGATTAATTATAATTGTGCCTCATTTTTTATTATAACATTATGAGTAAAGTTTTTATTAGGAAATCAAAAGGAAGTAAACCAGTTGTTGCAATATGTTATGATTTTGATAAGACATTATCGCCAGATGACATGCAAGCACAAGGGTATATTCAATCTGTTGGAGATGAAGTCGAATCTTTTTGGAAAGAGTCCAATGGGTTAGCTGAAGAGAATGAGATGGATCAAAATTTAGCTTACATGTTTACCATGATCCGGAAAGCGCATGGAAAAGTCTTATTTACTAAAAAGGCATTAATGGATTATGGAGCGAAAGTTCAATTATTTCCTGGTGTTGAGACATGGTTTAAGCGTATTAGAGACTATGGTGTAGATAAAGGAGTTATTGTAGAGCATTATATCATTTCATCTGGTCTTAAGGAAATGATAGAAGGTACAAAAGTCGCTAATGAATTTGAAAAGATATATGCCAGTTCCTTCTATTTTGACAAGGATGGCGTTGCTCAATGGCCAGCACAAGTTATTAATTATACGAGCAAGACTCAATTTCTTTTTAGAATTGAAAAAGGAACTTTAGATGTGAATGATTCTGGTGTCAATGACTATTTTAAGCCAGAGGACATTCGTATTCCTTTTAGAAACATGGTCTATATAGGTGACAGTGATACGGATATACCTTGTATGAAACTCATTAATTCTTATTCTGGTCATTCTATTGGAGTTTATAATCCAGAAACAAAAGATAAACGAAAAGTCTATAAAATGATGGAGGATAAGCGCATAAGATATTATACTCCTGCAGACTATACAGAAGGATCCGAATTGGATGAATTAGTCAAAACCATTATTAATACAACCGCATCAAATGAAAAACTGATGTCTATCCATTACCAAAACAAACAAGAACAGGTAAGCCACAATGGTCGGCCAGACAATCAGGAAGAGAAAGAGAAAGAGAAACTTATAATGGATTTGGAAAATAGCAATAGTTTTAAGCAAACTCATTCTATAATTTCCAAACTAAAAAAAATAAAGGATTGGACCTTAGAAGAAAAAATACAATTAAAAACTATAGCGGAGAAGAACACACAGATCTGTTCGATAATGAAGGATGGCGATGTTGCCTCTTTCTACTCCTCTCTTGAATAAGCTGTTCCCTTATTCTATTCTGCAAACCATCACAAGTCCTAAACCATCTCCTCCACCAACACTGAAATCGTGGTGGCTCTACAGATGGAACAGATTCAAACAAAGGACTGACAAATGGGGATTGCTCCAATGGTATCTTGTCATTCTTGGCATTATCGCCTGTGTCCTCTTTTCTTCTCTATATCAAAAATGGGTTATGGATCTCGACCGAACCAACCGCATTTTTTACAAGGAAGTTATCATGGATGAAAAGAGAAAGGAGCGTTACCATGAGTTGGATTAGTTGATTCATTCGGATTCGTTTTTCAGAACGTATTGAAGTTTGGAGCATTGATAACAAACACAATACGATATGGGGCTGGATAGTTCCGCATATGGAAACTACCCAACCTCATTTGTTGGTGTTTTTCAGATTCTTTTGAAGAAACCTTCATATTCTTCATCCAATATTTTCCAAATACCATTTTTGCGACCTCCTTCTCTGACAATCAATTTAAGGTCCGAAAGTTGTTTAAGGTATCGCTGTACTTGGCGTAGGGAAATTCCCATGTTCTCAGACATTTGCGTGGCATTGATTTGAGGCGTTTGTGAAATCAATTTATAGGTTTGTCGTTGAGCCTTTACAAATTCTTTTGTGACATTAGCTTTGGCTTTTACGACATCTTCGGGTGCTTTTACGACATGAGTATTATCTTTTATGGCATCCATGGCATAATTGAGGTTCCACATTGTAACATGGAATTCAGAAGCATTGGAGCTGAACTCTTGAGCATGATAATTCTCCAAATTCTTAAACCGCTTATATTCACCTATAATCTTCTTCATACCACTACCTCTACGCTCCATTAGCTTTAAGCGATGAAAGAAATCAGCGAGCAAAGGGTTGCGACGTTTCGAAGGTACTGTCATAGGGTCGAGTTGTTGTATCAAGCGTCCATCAAACATACCGCCTGGGGAATACACCTCCATTCAGTCATCATACATATCAATGTGTATTTCGCCATGTAATCCCTGTGAAAGATAGCATTACATATCACTTCTGTTACGGCACGTTCTGGATAATCGGGCAGTTCCTCCCGATAATCATCTTCTTTCCACCATCTTCGATGTGAATTGTTCCGAATAAATGCGACTGCATCTTGCAATTGCCCTATAAAGCTACCTTCAAGTTCTGCATCATCCAATGCCTCCCCCAAACCACTTGTCATATCTAAGCCATTCCAACAGGTGCAAAATATGCGAGAATGGCGTATCGGTGAGTCGTCAGCCAATAGAGCACCAGCATTGGTGAGTTTTCCATCATTATCTACAATGCCCCATGATACGAAATCACTATCATCAAACGGTTGGTTCAACCGCTTGAAGTGTACGGATTTTAGCTTTGAGAAAGCCATATCCTAAACTTATAGGGTGAAGGAATCGCATCAAAGGAGCGACCTGCACCTTGCATTACAAGACTTTTTAGTTGAAATCGGTCTGCAACAACAGACTCATTGCCAACTCTTACAAATGCCAAGCGTTGCTTATCGCCTATATAGTAATATGGGGTTTCTTGTCCCTTGTAAACATGAAGCAACACAAGCTTCTTGCCTTCAACCTCTTTAAATTCAAGGTTGACAGCAGGTATAGGGTCAAGTTTTGTCTTTATCTCTTCGCTTATTCTTTCGGCATCGCTCTCTGCATTAGCAAGTCCAACCACTTGGTCGTCATCACTAATGCCAAAAAACAATGTTCCGCCTTCGCCATTAGCAAAGGCGGATACACTTTTTAGCTAACTCTTAGGTCGCTTGACTTCAAGTTGTTCTTTCTTATCATAGGCGGTTGCTTCGCCTATCAATTCATTTATGCTTGTTTTCATCATAAAACATATCCCTTTTTATTTACTGCATATAATGCTACAGTCAATGTTCGCCATTTCATGAAGTACATTGACCGTATTTCCTAATAATATTTTCATTTCAGGAGTACATGTAGTTTTACTCATGCCTGGCTGAACTATTACGATGTGAAAATGCAATTCTTTTCTATTTGATGCTTCTTCACGTAACTTAATCATGTCATCAACAGAACCTTTAAGCAAACTTCCACTCTTTCCTTTATCCACTTTCTTTTCATTTCGATATAGTATTTGATCAAATAGTTTGCGTCCACCAACATATTTCCAACGAACAGATTTTTGTGCTTGTCCACAGACTTGATACAGGTTTTCAATGCTATTAGACACTCTGCCTTCTCTTGCAAACTTAAGATGAAATAGTGTAATATCAATAACGCTATTACCATTGTTTATTGCAACTAAATCTGCAATTTCTCCACTACCATCATCGTCAATGAGATAATCATAGTCTGCGATAATCTGTTGTACCATATAGTACTGTATAGAGTCCTTAACATAAGGTGCAGAACGCTGTGATTCTTTGGATAAATCAACTCCTTGCCAATCCAAAGTAGATATTAGTTCATCAGGAATTACATCCGCCTTACGCTTGGGCTTACAGTAATTTATGCCATACGAGATACTATCATCAGCATAGAATATCGTCATAGGACTATCTTTTAAGAAATCTTCCAATGAAATAATCATACCTCCATTAATAAATGCAATCGATTCACCATCCACTTTCGTGTATTTAGCACTATTGTTTTCGATAGTCATTCTATACTTACTGTAATGGTCTTCGTATCTAAAGCTAAAGACTATATCTCTGCCAACATTTGTGTCTTCATCTATTGTTAATCCAATTTCGTCAAAAGAAAGCATTTTATTTGCGAACTGAATCAATAGAGTATAATGTTCATATACTTCTGGATTCCAATCCATGCTAATTGGATAGCTATCTTGCCTGAAAGATGACATTTGCTCAAACCGAAGTGTATTCTGCAAAACAATATTGGTGTCAATACTTTCGTCAAAAATAGTCTTACCTATTTCCTTGCACCACTCTTGGAAGTGTTGCAAATCTGCTCTTTCTCTTGACCACACTTTCCCCTTACAAGAGCAACCTATACTCGCAAGATTTCCGTTCTTGTAACCAACACCAAACAAGTTGTTTTTCTGTAATCTTCCTTGGGTTAGTTGATCCAAACCATCTTGCACACTACTTCCATAGTAAGATTGGAATGAGATGTCCTTTCCTCTTGGTAGTCTTGCACCGACATTGAACAACCGAAGTCTTAATATATTAGCAAAAACTCGAAACATCTTATCATTTTCACACTTAATTGGGTTTGAGAAAAGATGTTTTAAATAGCTTTCTCCCTTTATTTTGATAGATGAATTAAGATAGATTCTTCTGTGTAGGCTGTCAAAATATACGATTATAATATCCCAATTGAGGTTTTTGACTGTTTGTGTGTCGCCCCATAAGACTTTTGACTTTTTTCCTAAAACTACAACTAAAGTGTTATTAGATTGAGAATGCAAGATATAATCGTATTGTTTAGAATTATTTAATGCATCTTTCCAATGGCTAAATGACGTTGTTGTAGAATCCGTAGTATATATTTCTGCGCTCAATGCTGGACGTATATCCTCCATTGATATTTCATCCTTCAAATCACCATGAAATCCACTCAGAAAAGATGACAAAGTCTGTTGTTCTGTTGCTGCTTCTTCATTTATACGAGGCAACAAGAGATTCCAATCTGCATCCATCTGATACAAAGCATTAATCTCCTCTTGTATAGGAGGATATGCAATATTTGTAATAAAGCTTGCTGGCCCTAATCGCACATCATTGGTTCTCGTAAATCGACCTATAAATTGTAACGTAACAGCCAAGCTTTGCTTTTCATCGTGTATTGCTGCAATTTTTAATTGAGGTAGGTCATAGCCTTCCCCTAACATATTGACACAGACAATAATTCTATGTTTTTTTTCCTTTATTTCATTAAGTATAACAGAACTTTTTGACATACTGCTATATACAATGACAGGAGAGAATTCTTGGTATTTCTCATAGACTTTATATACTGCTTCAGCTCGCTTTATGCTTTTACACCGAGCCATAACAATGTGGTCATATCCATTGTCCAAATCCGATTTCAAAATAGACACAGCTTTTGCTGCAATAGCTTTGTCAGCTTCTTCTTGGGAGTATTTTGTAATCTGATAATTTTTTATCTTTTGATAATATCCTTGTTCCTGCGCTTTTTTTAATGAAAAATTAAAAACAATTTTCCCTGCTAATTTTTGCCCATCATTTCTAAATGGTGTAGCCGTGAACATTATAACATTCTTGGGAGAAAATACATTTATGAAAGCCTCCCATGTTTGCGCTTTCGAATGATGTGCTTCATCAACAAATAAATACGAGATATGTTCTCTAAGATATGACCGTACCTCGGGAGAAATCCTCTCTGCTGTAGCCATAGTTGTTACAATGACATTAGACTTATCAATCTTATCTTTCCATTCAGAATCGTCCAATGACTTATTTATCATTGAAACGATAGGCTTGTTTATATTTGGTGGTACGATTCCTAATTTGGGTAATAGTCCCAACCCCTTGAACTTTTTACATGTCTGGCTACGAAGCGCATCAGATGGAACAATGACAAAAACTTTTTCACAAGCATTTGCTATAAGAAAAGCAAGCATAGTCTCTGTTTTGCCTGTTCCAGTAGGCATAACAACAATTGCTCTATTTTCGCCATCCTCAATATGCGCCAATAAAGCATGTAAGGCACCAATTTGTGGAGACCTCAAACCTTTGCTTGAACTTGTTTCTTTTTTGAAACAGAACAAACCTTTCCATGAATTGGATATTTCTTCTGATGTTAGTTTGGAATTTGCCATACTTCTTATATTTTATCAATTACCACACATTCATCCAACTTGTCGAAAGTCGTATCAATAAACGTGTAACCTATCCATTTATTTGTTTCTACAGGCAGATAATTAGCGTATTGCTTGTGCACAAAACGCAATTCAAAAGCCAAGCGAAGAGCCTTGCTTTCGGCATCATCTGTGTCTGTATTCTTTGCTTCCTTATCTGTTATAGTGTGCACCTTTGTTATCTCATAAACATCTCGCACCCCTTCCCCTTTGATATAAGGCATAAAGAAGTGGAGGTCTTGGAGTGCTATGGTTGTAGGGAACTGCTTGCCTGTATAGTATAGCGTTTTCCGTCCATGAAGTCTTGGTGCATACGATTGTCTTCCTTTACCAAGCCGATAAGCACTCGTTTGCCCACTTCCACGTATGCGCCTTTTTGAGGAATGACATTGGAGATGGTCTCGTATGACTTTGTGCGAATTAGCTCTTCTACGAATTGCTCCAACAACAATCTGTTGTCCTTGTCTTTCGGTCTGAGGGGGAACCCTCCGATGTTTTCCTCCTTTATAGTCCTGTAGAACTTCGACACAGCCACATCGTTTGGCTCTCCGTCACCGGGGAAGAGAATATAACCGCCTATAACCTCTTTCTTCAAGGCATTGGCATCATAATCTTTATAGTATATGGCATCACGATAGCGGTGCATCTGGTTGATGGCATCCTCCGGTGGTACATCCACGCCCTTGTCTATGCCGTCTATACGGTATTTCGCATCAAAGAGATATGTCATCTTCATGCCTTGCTGCAAGTTGTTCTTGGTGAGCTGCAACACGATGTCGGGTTTCTACAGCACGGTCGGCACAACTAAGCCTTTCATGCCCACATCGTCGTTTTCCTTGTCGGCGTTCTTTGGGTTATATACCAATTCTGCCAGCTCTACGCCATCCTTGCGGAACAATATGCGTGAGTGTTCGCCTTTGCCAAGCTCCCAAGAGAAGATGCCGTTCATCTCCATACGGTTGCGATGTTCTACGTCTTCATCGTCAAGATGCAATTGTGCCTATTTGCCCAAGAGCAATTCTTTCTTATTCTGTTCCAACTTATTTTTTCTTTTTGTTCTCCAAAGCCTTTTTCTGTTCACTTGCCAATCTGCGTTCAACCTTTTTTACATCTTCTGCTGGAGGAAGGTTCTCTGGAACTATACCACGCTGCACAAGCATATCTCGAACAGCAGCATTGTTGGCAATATGCTCTTGGCTTATACGACTTTCTCCTTGAAGGTCTTTGGTCTGTACATTCACGCTCGTCATTTCTGCTGCAAAATCTTTTGCTTTGATACTGATAGTGGGGAGGAAATCTGCCAATGGTCGTTTCTCGGGGATTCCCATGCGTCGCTTCAGCGTTGCAGTATTCAAACGAAATAATGCTTGGTCTCCTTTGGAACGTATCACAGCAAAACTCTTGTCATTCACACCTCGTTCATAAAGTACGCCAGAAAGTTTACGCTCTGTTTCCTGTAGTTTAGCACGTGCCTTAACTCTTTCAACTTCAATAAGACGCTGTTCTATAAGTTCTGCACGACGAGTTTGCACAGCAAAGTAAGTTTGCGCAAATGCTATCTGTGGCTTGCGAGGGTCGCCATTTTGGGCGACAAGGTAGCAAGCATAGCGTGTTAGCATAATGTCATCTATCTGACGCTCAGCACCTGAACCGATAACAACCATTTTATTGACGTCAATAAAATGGTCTTCTACATTTTGTCCTACATTTACACACGCTTCCTTGGCTTTGTCTATTACCTTTGTGAAATTTTGCCAAAGTTTATATCCCAACAGAGTACACAAATCTCTTGCACTCCAACATTCTACATCATTGAGAACGCATGACACTTGTTCAAATTGAGAGAACAATGCTTGTATTTCTTCTTTTTTCATTCTGTTTCGTTTTTGAATTCTTCGAACCGCACTAAGTCGGTCAGTTCCACGTCTAATATTTTGGCAATCTGCATCAGATTACCTAAGTCTGGTTGACTTGAATTGGTACACCATTTTGATATGGTAGTTTGGTCTTTACCTAATTGTTCAGCCAACCATTTGTTCGTCCGCTGCTTTTCTGCAAGAACTACTTTTAGTCTATTTAAATTTTTACTTGCCATATAGTAATCGTTTCTCTTGGCAAAGATACGACTAATTTCTCTATATCCTAAATTCCGCAGCATTTTAGTTTAACTTATTTTATAAGTACCTGAGCAACAAA
>ERZ859937.56-NODE-56-length-60785-cov-21.107887_pt1 | contig 60785 bp, 43 predicted proteins | sample MGYA00509985_ERZ859937 | MGnify/ENA primary metagenome ERZ859937 (study PRJEB30046, sample SAMN00715169) | human gut metagenome | study: EMG produced TPA metagenomics assembly of the A metagenome-wide association study of gut microbiota in type 2... | reverse complement strand
CCTGCAAGGGCAAAAGCATTGATAATTAACGCTTTTGCCCTTGCAGGGCGCATTGATATTTGTGATACTTTTACCCAGGGTGTTGCCCTGGGCTATGGGCTTCTGCCCCTTTGGGGCGTACTGCTGTGACTTTTGACCCCCTCTTTGTACTTATTAAACCCAAATCGGTCATTAGAGATTTTTTCGTACAAAAAGTCAGATTATAGTAGATTGTACCATCGTAATAGCATCTGCATGCTAACACAATGTGTATTTCCGCCCTATTCCAAGACAGTTAGTCTGTAAACATATAAAAAAAGGAAAAAGCCTATATACCGGATACACAATCCGACATATAGGCTTATATTATATCCGTATTACGGCAGTACTACGAACTGTACCTCATACATGCGTTTTGCCTGTGGAACACCAGAAGGACGACGCATATTATTTACAACCAAATATTTGCGTGGCTGTGTATAATCGCCAGGTGTACCGAGTTTAGGAGCATTATCCTGAGGCTTCACAAGAGTAGCGTTACCTGTATTCTGACCAGGCACGAGTGATACTACAAGATGAGTCAAGTCCATAGCAGTTTTCACCTGCTCTGCTTTACCATCTGTCGGGTTTACAAGTTCAAAATGGTCAGTACCTGTGTACTTGTTCAAGTCGAACAAGAAACTCTTACCACTTGTAGCGTAAGAAACTGAATTTGGCAGATAGAATGTCAAAACATATACCTTACCCTCAGGTGCGCTAGCATCATCACGAGTGTACATGTTGTTTAAGCCACAAGGAATTGAAACCTCTTCGCCATTAGCAACAGTAACTGTCTCGCCTTTGACCTTCACATTATAGGCTGCACCTGTATTATTAATCCATTTTGCTTCTTGTGCGTTAAGAGATGTCTCAGCAACCCAAGTTACATAGGGATTATCATAAATTCCAACGTAATTCTTTGCCCAAATACATCCTTCGAAGAGATAACGTGAAGACAGGGTACAGCCCTGCAGGTCGACATTAGAGTAATATTCCTCAGGAACATCCTCATACTCTAATCCGGTCTGGCAACTTGTTGTAAGCGTAGTAGCAAGTAACAATGCCAATCCAGCATAGATAGTCTTGATATTATTAAATATTTTCATTGTTTCAAGATTTTAATTGTTATTCGTACTTGAATCCTTTCCAACCCGGCGACTGCTGAAGTTGCTTATATGTAACCAGCATTGTCGAGACAAATGGAGTGAAGTAATAGCGCTGGTTGTCAAACTTACGCTTATAGACATCGTAATCCATTGAAACAGTCTGGAAAGAAGGAGTCTCGTAATTGTGACCGTCTTCATTTGTCTCACCTGGATTCAGAGCTACGCCATTCTTACCAACCTCATCGCTGTGGATACCTACACGGAAAATCTGAATACCGCGTGATACCTTGTTAAGTTCAGGGATAACAGTCTTACCCTCAGCCTCGCTCCAACGCAGAAGGTCGAAGTAGCGGAATCCAGGATTCTCGAATGCGAACTCCAGACGACGCCCTACCTTAACCTCGTCGTATACGCTCTGCTTGTCGGTAGCACCGTCGTATGCGCTCATTCCGGCACGCTCACGTATCTTGTTGATCTGGGCGATAGCCTCAGCCGACTTGTCGAGATTAACGGCAGCCTCAGCCAAGTTCAAGAGCACCTCAGCATAACGGATGTTAAAGTAGCATGTAGTGCGCTGTGTCTTCTTCAACGAACCGTCGTCGTTAAACTGGTCGAAGTGAGAGTACTTGCGAGAGTAGTAACCTGTTATGGTCTGGCATGATGCTCGGTTGACCGGAGCTGTTGACAAATTCTCCTGTGAACGGTAACCAGTATGGAGGGCACTGTACTTCAAAGTACGCTGGTCGTTCATTGTAGTCTTGTCAATCCAAGTCTGAATCTGGTAGATAGGATTGTTTACCGGACCCATATAGGCACCGTCGTAAGTCACTGTAGCATAGAAACGCTGATCGCGGTTTTCGAACATCTTGCGATAGTTGTCGCCAGAGCCAGAGTACTGCTTGTTGCCATCCTTGTCTGTTGTAACAGCGATGTTAAGATCCTGTGCCTGCTTGGTCTCCCACCAGTGCTTCCACTTGCCGTCAGCCTCATCCTTTTGCAAGTAGCAGTCAACGAGATCCTGTGTCGGGAACAAACCTGAACGCATATCCCAAGACAAAGTTTTCTTGTCGCTATTGCCATAGTATGCACCGTCAGGACCATTCTTTTCAGTAGGATTAAAGCCACCACGCTGGTTCTCCTTAAACATAACTGGCCAGATAGACTCTACACTTGTGTGTGCGGTCTCTGAAGTGAAGAGATCCTCGTAGTTAGGCTCCAGATCGTACTTGCCAATCAAGTCCTTAGCAGCATCGTAAGCTATCTGATAGTAGTGCTGGGCGTTCTTCTCGAACTTGAACAGTCCGGCTGCATCATCAGTGAACAGACCCTTGGTTGATGCCGAAGCAGCATTGGCTGCATAGAGGGCAACGCGCGACTTGAATGCCTTAGCTACATTGATATTAACCATGCCCACATCAGGAGTACCATTCATCTTACCGAACAATTCGATTGACTTGTCAAGGTCGGCAAGCATATTGTCGAACAATATCTCACGCTTTGTCTGTGGCAGATAAGTGTTCTCATCAAGTGAAAGAGCGTGGTCTACATAAGGTACTGTACCCCAGAACTTCTCCATATCGAAGTAAACCCATGCACGGAAGAAGTAGCACTCTGCGAGCAACTGGCTTTTCACCTGCTCGTTAAGAGCTCCCGAAGAAGCAATCTTCTCCATACCGATATGTATGCTGTAGAGATTCTTGTATGCTCCTGACCACGGACCACTCCAAGGTGAAGTCTCATCATACTGACGATTGTTGAACTTGTTCTGACGGTATGTATCCCAATCCTGCTCACTGTTGCCTTGACAGTTGTCCGACCACTGTTCTGTCTGGAAATCGTGTCCAGAGTATGATGGCGCAATGAAATAGAAGTTGTTGACATACGTACGTGCCAACTGCGGATTCTGCCAGAAACGCTCCTCATCCACCTTTGTTGTAGGCTCTACGCCCAGAGGGTCGCAGGATGTCATTGTGGCACCAAGTGCCACAGCGAACATTCCAGCCCACATATATTTCTTTATATTAATTTTACTTTTCATTGTCGTTTACTATTATAATGTTAATACAACATTGAATGTGTATGTACGCTGTGTTGGGTAGCTACCCAAACCACCATTGGCTTCATAGTAACCTGCATTGGTAGTGATGAACTCAGGATCCTGGAGGTTCTTATACGGATAAGAGCTCTTTGTCCATGTGAATGCGTTGGTAACAACGAAGCTCAGGTCGAGACCCTTGATGAAGTCAACGTTCTTCAGTACCTCACGCTTCATATCGTAGCGCAGGCTGATGTTCTTCAGCTTCAAGTAAGAAGCGTCAAACTGCCACATATCAATAAATGAGTAACCCCATCCACGACCATCAGTTGTTGGCAATGGAATTGCAGCATCTACGTTATTCTTGCTTGGCAAATAGGCATTGTTGAAACCGTACTGTCCGTAGTTCCACATATAGCCCTGCTGTGAACGGAACGGTGATGTCATTGCACCAGTTACGTCAGTAGCGCCCTGGAAGAACAATTCTACTTCAAATCCCTTGTATGAACCACCAAGTGTAACACCATACTGAGTAAGAGGAGTGCTACCAGGGGCATTGGTCAAATGGTAGTCGTCTGTATATCCGTCACCGTTGAGGTCAACAAGCTTTACAGTACCAGGAGCGAAGCCACGGGTTCTGTTGCGGAATGAGTTGTAAACATCATTCCATGAAGTGTACAAGCCGTTTGTCATAAGACCAGCATAGTAAAGTGCGTTGCTGGCCTCGGTACGCTTGCCTACAGTATCCCATGCATCGAAGTACCAGTCTTCAGATTTGTCGGTATGACGGGTTGTAATCTGATCCCAGTGTGAATAGGTAACACCGAGTTTGTAGCCGAAATCACCAATTTTGTCCTGCCAGTTGAGTGAAACCTCAATACCGCCCTTCTTGTTGGTTACGAATGGAGCGTTGATCTTCGGAATATTAGGCATACCGAGGATATCAGTACGAAGCATCTCGTCGGTCATATTCATAACGTCACCCTTATTAAGGTAGAGATAGGTATCAATAGCACCATTCAAACGACCCTTAAACATGCTGAAGTCAAGACCAAGACCCATCTGCTTTGAGCTTGACCACTGCAAATCGCTGGCAACACTATTGATATACCAGCCTACATTTGAAGTCATACCATTGCCAAAGAGCACACGGTTGCCATTCTGTGAATACTGTGTAAGGTAGCTGAACGGACTACCAACCTCATTACCTACAAGACCGAAACCGCCACGAAGCTTAAATTCGCTTACGAGTGAACGCGGTACGAACTTCTTGAACCATGACTCCTCAGCCATGTTCCAACCTACAGAGAAGGCGTGGAACAATCCCCAACGCTTGTCTGGACTGTAGCTCAACGAGCCGTTGTAGTTCATAGAGTACTGGAACATGTACTTGTTGGCATAGTCGTATGTAAGACGACCAATCCATGAAGCCGAACCCCAATCGCTTGCCGAACCACCGCTCGATACCATTGTAGCACCTATATCTTCCTGCGGAGCAAGAGTTGTGGCAAAGCCCTTCTTGGTCTGGCTGCTCCAGTTCTCATGACGAATCTGGCTCTGGTAGTTTGCCATTACCGAGAATGTGTGCTTGCCTATGGTCTTCGAGTAGTCGAGCTGGAAAATACCAGTGGTAAGCTTGTAGTCATACCAGTACTGGTAAAGACTTGCATTCTCAGGATTGTATGTAGAGAATGTTGTAGAATAAGGATTATCGTAAACGTTCTCCTGATCGTGATTGAAGTTCTTCTGCATTTGGTGAGATGTAGTGTAGTTCACGCTTGCCTGAGCCGAGAGACCCGGCACCCAAGGCAAATTCCACTTCAATGCCGCATTCATCTGGAAACGCTTAGTATCTATATTCTGGAAGCCAGTGTTCAGACGTGAATCGGCAGAGTTCTTACGAGCATTGCCTGTAGACCACTGTGCTGGGTTAGTAGGAGTATTTCCACTCTGGTACATCACGTTTCTGAACACCATGTCACCCTCGCCAGGCTTGTTCTGCTGACCAATATTACCGTTAAGATTGAATGTGAACTTCAGACTCTTGTCCTTCAAAAGGAAGGCGTCTGTGTTGAGCACGATGTTATACTGCTTATAGCCGTAGGTATCGCTCAGACCCTGCTGGTCCATATAGCCTACAGAAGAGTAATACTTGATGCGCTCGCTACCACCACGTAGGCTTACGTTGGTCTGGAACATCGGCTGAGTATGCTCAAACTGATCCCATGAATCGTAAGTCTGGTAGTAGTCTGTAATGTTTTTTTCAGTCTTGTATGGATCGAAAAGTTCGTTGACATAGTCCTGCGACCAGTTCATGCCGTACTTTTCATTTACCATATTGCGGATTTCCTCACGGCTATAACCCTTCTGATTAAGGTAGCCCATATAAAACTTAGAAAGTTCTGTTGTATTGGCGTAAGGAGTCTCAGCATAGCTGGCCAGATAAAGTTCGTTCATCGTATTCACATAGTCATAGGCATTCATTGCCTTGGCACGATACGACGGAGTCATGATAGTAAACTTCTGGTTGAATGTAATCTCAGGGGCACCCTCAGTACCACGCTTTGTCTGGATTACAACTACACCGTTGGCAGCACGCGGACCGTAAACAGCTGTAGCTGCAGCGTCCTTGAGCACTGACATGTTGGCGATGTCGTCCGGACGCAAGCGGCTGAAGAAGTCCTCACCCTGGCTTGTGTCGAGCACAACGTCGTCGATTACATAAAGGATGTTGCTACCACCGCGCACCCAAACCTTGGTCTTCTCACCCGGGGCACCTGAGCTCTGCTGTGTGAACACACCGGCTACACGGCCACCAAGACCTTCTGCCATAGTGGTGACAGGCAACTTCTGGAGCGTACCCATGTTAACAACAGCTGCAGAGGCTGTCATTGTCTTAGCCTTCTGAACGCCGCCGTAACCAGTCACGACAACCTCACCGATTGTCTGTGAGTCGTCCTCAAGAGTCACATTGATTGGGGTTCCGTTCCAAACAACGGTCTTGGTAGTCATACCGATACTCGAAATCTCGAGTGTTGCACCCTTCTTCACGCCCTTAAGCGAGAAGTTACCGTCAAGGTCGGTTGCAATAGCAGTCTGTGTTCCCTTTACGCGGATCACAGCACCGATTACAGGCTCACCCGTAGCGTCAACAACATTACCCTTGCAGACGCCATCCTGCTGCTGAAGTGCCATGGCATTGGTAGCATTAGCCTCTGAGAAGCCGCCTCCCCATATTGGCATAAACGCCGCACCCATAGCTACAAGCAGACTGAATGATTTGCTTGATTTTTGCATAGTAGATGATTTATAAAAAAATAAAAAAAACAGGTCACTCTGTTTGTAGTTCTAAATTGTTCTTTTATACATAAAACGCTCACATTCCACCTTTTTATATTATAAGGAGATAATTGAATGTCGTTAATATGTAAAATCTAAATGCAAAAGTAATCATTTTTCTTTAATATTTTACATTGGTTTGTATTTTTTTAGTAGTATTATTAATAAAACATTAAAAATTCGAATTAAAAAACTATTTTAATACAATTACTTTTACAAGTTCAGAGTATTCAGTAGTTAAAGGAGTTAAGAAGTTAAGCCAAATGCTTACTTGTTATATGGGTAAAAAAGTGTATCTCTGCACAAAAGTCCCTTGGAAAAGTGACACAAGCAAAAGTAAATCACTCCTAAACAATTGATAGTCATGCTGAACCGGTCTATTTTTTTGCTATTATAGCATAAAAGTCTTACCTTTGCATAAAAATATACGCATAAAAACAATAATAAATACAACTATGAGCAAAGTAATTATCAACAGCTATCATGAGTTTGCCGCGTTGCTCGGCAAGAACATCGGAGTATCCGACTATGTAGAACTCTCGCAGGAGCGCATCAACATGTTTGCCGATGCCACTCTCGACCACCAGTGGATTCACGTTGACACAGAGCGTGCCGCAGTAGAAAGCCCGTTCAAGTCGACCATCGCTCACGGCTATCTCACACTCTCAATGCTGCCCTGCCTGTGGAACCAGATTATCGAGGTGAAGAACCTCAAGATGATGGTCAACTACGGCATGGACAAGATGAAGTTCGGCCAGGCTGTTAAGTCGGGCGAGCACGTACGCCTCGTTGCCGACCTGTATGCCATCGAGAACCTGCGCGGCATTGCCAAGGTACAGATCAAGTTTGCCATCGAGATAAAGGAGTCGCCCAAGAAGGCTCTCACCGGCATCGCAACATTCCTCTACTACTTCGAGTAAATACCTTCTAAAATAAACAGAACGGTTAATAAATGAAGATAGGCAACATAGAGTTCGGACCACGTCCGCTGTTTCTCGCACCGATGGAGGATGTCACCGACATTGGCTTCCGCCATCTGTGCAAGCGCTTCGGAGCATCGATGGTATACACCGAGTTTGTAAGTGCCGAGGCACTGGTGCGCTCGGTCAACGCCACTCTGCGCAAGCTGCACATCAGCGACGAGGAGCGACCCGTAGGCATTCAGATATACGGACGCGATGTAGAGTCGATGGTCGAGGCTGCTCGCATCGTTGAGGAAGTGCACCCCGACGTCATCGACATCAACTTCGGTTGCCCCGTAAAGAAGGTGGCTGGCAAGGGAGCCGGAGCCGGAATGCTGCAAAACATACCGCTTCTGCTCGACATTACACGCAATGTGGTGAAGGCAGTAAACACTCCCGTCACCGTGAAGACGCGTCTGGGATGGAACTCAGACAACCTCGTCATAACCGACCTGGCTGAAGCTCTGCAGGACTGCGGCATCCAGGCACTCACCATTCACGGCAGAACGCGTGCCCAAATGTACACGGGCGAAGCCGACTGGACGCTGATAGGCGAGGTGAAGCGCAACCCACGCATCCACATCCCTATTATCGGCAACGGCGACATCTGCACTCCCGAGCAGGCACGCGATGCCTTCGACCGCTACGGAGTAGATGCCGTAATGGTTGGTCGCGCCACGTTCGGCCGCCCATGGATATTCAAGGAGATGCGCGACTTGCTCGACGGCCGTCCCGAAGACCCGTCGCTCACCATCGACCGCAAGCTCGACATCTTGCTCGAACAGCTGCGCATCAACGTTGAGCGCATTGACGAATATCGCGGCATTCTGCACACACGCCGCCACATAGCAGCCTCGCCCATATTCAAGGGCATCCCCGACTTCCGACAGACTCGCATAGCTATGCTGCGCGCCACAACGGTTGAGGAACTCACCGGAATAATGGAAGAAGTAAGGGAGAAGCTGAATGCTCACTAATTAATCACAAACCTTCATGGATAATTCATGATAATTCGTGACTATAAAGAAAGTTGTGTGCTGATGCAAATATCGTACAAGCAGTAAAAAAGTGTTACAAATAAAAATTTGATTCTGGAGGTTTCAAACGCAGATTTTATCGGTTTTTGAAGAGTCAGAAACACTCCTACTCGCCATTAGTAGCTTCTTTGCATTGCAAAAGGGCTACATTTTAAGGGTAAATGTACTACAGTTGCAGTGCAAAACGACTACAGTTGGAAGGTAAAAGGGCTACATTTTCAATAAAATGTAGCCCTTTTTGCGTACCAGCACAATGTGCATCTTCTCGTCATACCACTTAAACCGCTGACAATGAGCGATATAACACAAACATCTCAAAACTCAAGAATTTCGAACCAAAGATTTCTTCGTGCGCTCAGCTCACAGTTTTGAGCGATGAAAAATGCAAATATTGTTGTGGAGCCAGCTCCACAGTTGTTAATCAAACGCCCACTTTACCGCCCATAGAGGCACATTTGTCATCCATTCTTGTTCTCTATATCCCGACATTGAGAAACGTATGCCATGCAAGTCAGGATTATCATTAGTGAACTGTCGCAAGGATTTTGCTCTAAGATTTTCTTCCGCTTTCACTTCTACGGGTATAATATCATTGTCGTGTTGTACAACAAAGTCAATCTCCATTGTGGAATTTTCATTGCTGTAATAGTATACAAATGTATGTGGTATTGATTTTAGTTGCTGTAACACATAGTTTTCGGTGAACGCTCCTTTGTATTCCTCAAATATATTATTGCCAATAAGTATTTGTTGTGGAGGAGTCTCCGACAACGCTCCGAGCAATCCACAGTCGAGCAGGAAAAGTTTGAAAGCAGACATATCCTCATAGAATTTAAGCGGCATTGCAGGTTTATTTATGCGATATACCTTATGTACCAGACTAGAGTCGACAAGCCACTGTATTGCTATTTCGAAATCGTTGGCTCGTGCTCCCTTTTTCAGAGCGCCATATACAAACTTCTTGTTGTCGCGCGCCAATTGTGATGGAATTGAATTCCACACCATGTTTATACGTTGTACTTGTTGTAGCGGAGCATGTTTGGACATATCATTGCGATAAGCCTCAATGATTTTTGTTTGTATTGAGCGTACCTCCCATATGTCTCCACGCTCAATATATGCCTTGACAGCCTCTGGCATACCTCCAACAAAGTAGTATTGGCGTAGCAATTCTGTGAGCATCTGTTGTACAGATGATAGACTTAACCATTCTTTGTTATTGAGTAGTTCCACAAGTTGTGATTTTCCCATAGCTATAAGATATTCTTCAAAATCCATAGGATACATATAAAGCATATCCACTTTCCCCACGGGAAATGATGTACCATTGTGCAGTGTTATACCGAGTAGTGACCCAGCAACGGCAACATGGTATTCTGGAGCTTTCTCGCAAAAATATTTTAATGATGAAAGACCGCGGTTTATCTCCTGTATCTCATCAAGTATTATTAATGTCGATGATGTTGTTATAGATATTCCGGATATAGCACTGAGACTGCGAATAATGCGTTTTATGTCATAATCTACAAACATATCCTTCATATCGTCATTGTCGTCACAGTTGATATATACCACATTATCGTACTCTCTTTTTCCGAATTCTTTAAGTATATAGGTTTTCCCAACTTGGCGTGCACCTTGTAGAATTAGTGGTTTACGATTTGGAGAATCCTTCCATGCCTTCAGACTTTTATAAATATGTCGTTCCATTCTCGCTATTATTTTGATTAATAGATACTTATGCTGCAAAGATACACTTTTCTAGGGGAACTTACAAGGGTATACAACACTTTTCTAGGGGAACTTACAAGGGTATACAACACTTTTCTAGGGGATAATGTAGAAGAACATCGCTCCAAGAGTAGTCGGTGCATACCGCTCCCCTCCCTACGGGGGAGGGCTGGGGGTAGGGCTTTTTTTGCGTATCAGCACAAGTTGTTATGTTGTGGTGGTGAGGTGGTGAGATGGTGTAGCTTGTCGTGCACTCTGTCAAAGAACATTAATAGATAAAGATTGCTTCAAATTTATCTTTATTATATTAAACATATTTTGTAATTTTGTCTCCATAAACCACTAAAAAAATTATAAGATTTAAAAAGTCTTATCATAAACTAAAGACAAAACAACAATTCGGCCCTTAGTTTTTTAAGGATAGAGCTTAATGCGTGTTATAGAAACACAACGATGTGAGCATATATATAATATGTGTACATACCATTGTGCTGTGTCCTAATAAATTTACATAGTTTCTAACTCTACTAAAATCAATTATAACTAAATTTAATTGCTTATTAACAAGAAAGTCAAGACCGCCGGTATGGTTATGGCATTGCTCGCTGCTGCTCCTATGAGCGGCGGACAGATGGCATATGCGGCTGGTTCGAACGACGCTGTGCTCACTGCTTCTACACAGCAGAACGAGACAGCTTGCAAGGGCGTTGTAAAAGACGCTACTGGTGAAACAGTAATCGGAGCTTCGATAATTGTCGAAGGTACCAACTTGCGTACAGTGACTGACATTGACGGCAACTTTACACTCAATGGTGTAAAGAAGGGTGCCTCAATCCAAATCTCTTACATCGGCTACACAACAAAGGTAGTTAAGTGGAACGGTGCGCCTCTCGACATTATCCTCGAGGACGACAAGAAGATGCTTGAAGAAGTTGTAGTAGTAGGTTTCGGTACACAGAAGAAGGTTAACCTTACTGGTGCCGTATCTACCGTCGACTCTAAGACTCTCTCAGCACGTCCGGTTAACTCTGTAGCTGACGCTCTCCAGGGTGCTGTTGCTGGTATGAACTTCTCTACACCAAACAGCGGTGGTACTCTTAACTCTACTAAGTCATTCAACATCCGTGGTACCGGTACTATCGGTGCTGGTTCTTCGGTAACTCCGCTCGTACTCATCGACGGTATGGAGGGCGATATGAACGCACTCAACCCGCAGGACATCGAGAACATTTCTGTATTGAAGGATGCTTCAGCTTCTTCTATCTACGGTTCGCGTGCTGCCGGTGGTGTTGTACTTATCACCACCAAGAGCGGTAAGAAGGGCAAGGCCACTATCAACTACAACAACTCGTTCCGTTTCGACTCTCCACTCAACATGGCGGAGATGATGGACTCTTACACATGGGCTAAATATATGAACGAGGCTTCTGTTAATAGTGGTGCTGGTATCTGGTTTACCGACGACAAGCTTGAGCAGATCAAGAAGGCCCAGAGCGACCCTACCATGCAGAAGATGTTCAAGAACGGCAACAACCGTTGGGAAGTTTGGGACAACACTCCGCTCTTGCCTCTCGGCAACACCGACTGGCTCAAGGAGCAGTTTGGCAACAGCTTCTCGCAGGAGCACACCCTCAGCATGACCGGCGGCGACGACCGCATGCAGTACTATCTCTCTGCCAACTACCTCGACCGTGGCGGTCTTCTGCGTCATGGTGATGATAACACACAGCGCTATGCCTTTACAGGTAAGGTTTCGGCTCAGCTTGCCAACTGGTTGCGTGTGACATACAACACACGCTTCACACGTACCGACTTCGAGATGCCGGGCGACCTTGTTAACGGTACCGACGAGTTCTATCACAACATGTGCCGCTACTGGCCTATCATTCCTACAAAGGACCCGAACGGCAACTGGCTGCCTGAGTCGTACATCGGACGCCTCCAGAACGGCGGACGCGCCAAGAACCAGACTGACCGCCTGGCACAGCAGCTCTCGTTTGTAGCTACTCCGGTTAAGGGCTTGACCCTCAATGCCGAGTTGAACTACCGTATCATTACACATTTCAACCACCGCGACTGGCAGACTACTTACGGCTACGACTGCGACAACAACCCGTATGTTGACCAGAACGAGACAACAAGCGTATACGAGTATACATACAAGTCGAACTACTTCAACCCGAACCTCTTTGCTGAGTATAGCCGTGCATTTGGCGACCACAACATGAAGGTGATGGGCGGTTTCCAGAGCGAGTGGTTCCGTCAGCGCAACGTGACAGCACGCCAGAACGGCATCATGTCAGGCCTGCCAACTCTCAACACTACAACAACAAAGCCAAGCGTAGGCGGTGCTTACAACTCATGGACCACAGCAGGCTTCTTCGGACGTATCAACTACGACTTCGCCGGACGCTACCTCTTCGAGGCTAACCTCCGCTACGACGGCTCTTCACGCTTCCTCCGCGACAATCGTTGGAACTTCTTCCCATCATTCTCAGCAGGTTGGAACATCGCTCAGGAGAGTTTCTGGGAGCCAATAGCCAAGTATGTCAACACATTGAAGCTCCGTGCTTCTTGGGGTCAGCTCGGCAACCAGAACACTGACAACTGGTATCCGTTCTATCCTACTATCGGATTCTCGGCTCAGGGCAGCAACTGGCTCGTAAACGGTGTTAAGCCTAATACAGCATCACAGCCCGGACTCGTATCTAATACTCTTACATGGGAGAAGAGCCGCACATGGGAAGTAGGTCTCGACTGGGGCGCTTTCAACAACCGCTTGACCGGTTCGTTCGGCTACTATCAGCGCAATACATTCGACATGGTAGGTCCAGCTCCTGAGTTGCCCGTTATCCTCGGTGCCAATCCTCCAAGAGTCAACAACCTCGACATGACTTCTAAGGGATGGGATTTGCAGATTAGCTGGCGCGACATCATCGGTGAGGTTAGCTACGGCGCTTCATTCGTATTGAGCGACAACCAGGTGGTTATCGACAAGTATCCTAACCCCTCTAAGAAGCTCGGTTCATATTATAAGGGTGCCAAGCTCGGCGACATCTGGGGTTACACTACTCTCGGCATCGCACAGAGCCAGGAAGAGATGGACGCTCACCTCAAAAAGGTTGACCAAAGCGCACTCGGAAGCGGTTGGACAGCAGGTGACATCATGTACAAGGACCTCGACGGTGACGGCAAGATTAATGGTGGCGAAGGCACAGCCAACAAGTCTGGCGACCGCCGCATCATCGGTAACTCAACACCGCGCTACAACTTCGGTTTGAACCTCGACGCTGCTTGGAAGGGCTTCGACATCAAGGTATTCTTCCAGGGAACACTCAAGCGCGACTACGCTGCAGGTGGACCAATGTTCTGGGGTGCTACCGGTCAAGGTAAGTGGCAGGCAATAGGTATGAAGTGTCATAGTGACTACTGGCGTGAGGACAACAAGGGCGCTTACTACCCACGTGTTAGCTGGAATGGTGGTCGCAATACACAGACACAGACACGCTACTTGCAGAATGCTGCTTACGCTCGTCTGAAGAACATCACTATCGGCTACACACTGCCGAAGGAACTTACACGCAAGGTATACATCGAGAACCTCCGCTTCTTCGTATCAGGCGAGAACCTCCTCACCATCACCAACTTCACAGAGGCTGGCGATCCCGAGCTTATCGGAGCAGGCTGGGGTGGCGAGATTGGTAAGACCTATCCGTTGTCGAAGACATTCTCATGCGGCCTTAGTGTGACATTCTAAAAAATTACCTAATTCTTATATAGATATAAAGGAAAGGAAACAACTTATGAAGCTTAAATATATTTCAATGCTCGTATTGGGCGCATCGCTCGGCCTGACCAGCTGCAACGATTTCCTCGACAAGGAGCCTGAGAGCAACGTTACTCCTGCGGCTTTCTTCACAGCCGAGGCAGACCTTGCTGCCTACACAATCAATCTGTATGGTGTACTCACCAGCATTGGCCCAGGCAGCTATGGTATGGGCACATTCGCCTACGACAACGCTACCGACAACCAGGCAGCTACCGGCTATTCAAGCCGTTGGGTGCCAGGCAACTGGAAAGTAGGCCAGAGTGGTGGTGCTTGGGATTTCGGAAACATCCGTAATGTCAACTACTTCCTCGATCAGGTATTGCCGAAGTATGAGGCAGGTAAGATTTCTGGTGCTGCTGCCAACGTACGCCACTATATCGGCGAGGCTTACTTCCTCCGCGCCTACCTCTATCTGGACAAGCTCCAGTCATTAGGCGACTTCCCTATCGTGCTCACAGCACTTCCTGACGACAAGGAGACTCTTGTACAGGCTTCAAAGCGTCAGCCACGCCATAAGGTAGCCCAGCAGATTCTCGACGACCTCGACAAGGCTCTCGAACTTCTTTCTCAGACAGCTCCTGGCGGCAAGAACCGCATCTCACGCGACGCAGCCCTGTTGCTCCGCTCACGCGCAGCCCTCTTCGAGGCTACATGGGAGAAGTATCACAAGGGTACTGCATTCGTTCCGGGCGGTCCGGGATGGCCTGGCAATGCTGAGGACGTTAAGGACTTCAACATCGACTCTTCAATCGACCACTTCCTCACTGAGGCTATGAAGTCGTCGAAGGAACTTGGCGACAAGCTCGTTGGCAACCTCGTAGAGAATACTGACGCAGAAGAGGGTCAGGACAGAAACCTGGCAAGCACCAATCCTTACTACACAATGTTCTGTGACAAGGATATGAGCGGCTATAGCGAGGTTATCATGTACCGCGCATTCGACCGTCTGAAGGCTAACGTTACACACAACATCCAGATGCAGCTCCAGCGCAACGGTGGTGGTACAGGTTGGACACGTGGATTGGTCAACTCATTCCTAATGCGCAACGGTCTGCCTATCTACGCGGCTAATTCTGGCTATGACGCCAACTGGGAGAACCAGGGCATCAAGGCTACTCTGCAGAATCGCGACTCTCGTATCAAGATCTTCACCAAGGTAGACAACGGTATAGAGAACTACACCGACGACGGTGTCAACTCGGTAGACCTCTCTTGGACTGTAAAGGGCAACAACGAGACACGTATGGTTACTGGCTACGCTGTAAAGAAGGGTAAGAACTACGACACCCAGCAGCAGTTCAACCACCACTTCGGCGAGAGCGGAAGCATCGTATTCCGTGGCACAGAGGCACTGCTCAACTACATGGAGGCTTCATGGCTGAAGAACAACTCTATCGACGCAACTGCCGACAAGTACTGGCGTGCACTCCGCACACGTGCTAAGGTTGATCCTGACTACAACAAGACCATCGCTGCAACCAATATGCAGGAGGAGGCTAAGTGGGACTTCGGTGCTTACTCACACGGCCAGCTTGTTGACGCTACAACATACAACATCCGTCGCGAGCGCCGCAACGAGTTCATCGGTGAGGGTATGCGTTGGGAAGACCTGATTCGCTGGCGTGCTTGCGACCAGATTAACGGTTACCAGATTGAAGGTATGAAGTACTGGGGTACTGTGTACGAAGGTGCATGGCGCGACGGTTCTACCAACCTCGCTATGGTAGACGTTGAAGGCGGTAAGGGCAACATCAGCTCTAAGGAGATTAGTGGTGACTACATCCGTCCATACCAGATCTCTAAGATCAACAACGAGGTGTTCGATGGCTACAAGTTCACACCTGCCCACTATCTGTCACCTATTGCACAGAGCGTATTCCGTCAGACTGCAGCAGGCGACCAGACCGACCTCAACACATCAGTTGTATATCAGAACCCAGGATGGCCGAAAATCGCTGGACAGGGTCCTACTGATGTAAAGTAATCAGTCTGTAAGCTTTAAAGACAAATACGAAAATCAGCCTAATGGCTATATACTAAAAGTGGCGTCCCAATTATGGGGCGCCACTTTTTTCGTATGTACTAACTATTTTCGGAGCGTTGTTCTTCTACAAACCGCTAAGGTCAATCTTATAATTTGTAGGTAGTGATTTTGCTTTCTTTATAAACATTAGCATATCCAGCATCTTTTAGCCACAAAAAACTGTTTTGATAACGTGCGAACTTAATGTTTTCATTTACTATTAGTATTAGGCTATGAAGTCTTTGTGTAGTTTGCAAAAAAGTGTTGTCCATGCGCCAAAGTTCCCTTAGAAAAATGTTGATACGTTTCTATAAGTCGGTACATTTCGCTCCCCTCCCTACGGGGGAGGGGCTGGGGGTAGGGCTTTTAATACGAGAACGAGCTGCCTCCTATGAACTCACGCAGGAGTGATGTCGGTGGCAGAACGCCGTGGTCGATGGGCAGGAAGTAGCTCAGGAACTTGCGCAGACGGTATGCCTCGGCATACTCTTCGCAGTTCTCGGGCACCTGTTCGAGCAGGGGTTCGGCTTGGGTCTTGATGGCAGCCAACTCGTATATCATGGCAGTGTTGAACATTTCGTCGGCATTTTCCTGGAACGGGAATATCCATTTGTTTTCGCCCCGGCGCACGCTGGGCCAACGGCGTATGGTGTCGCGGGCTGAACATCCACGCTGCTTGTAGTCGCGTATAATGCGGCGCAGCAAGCGGTTGTCGGTGGTGGGGATGTAGTTGTGGTCGTCGAGGAGAATGGTGGTGAGTGCCGATGCGTACACCCGATACTTATACTCTTCGGGTATCTGCGACGTCAGTTCGGGGTTGAGGGCGTGAATGCCTTCTATCACGAGAACATCGCCGGGGCGCATGCGCATCTTCTTACCGCTCGGCACACTGCGACCTTTGATGAAGTCGTACTTGGGCAGCTCCACTTCCTCGCCGTTGAAGAGCTGCATGAGCTGCTTGTTGAGCAGAGGCAGGTTGAGGGCGTGTACCGACTCGAAGTCGTATTCGCCGTTCTCGTCCTTCGGAGTCAGTTCGCGGTCGACGAAGTAGTCGTCGAGCGACACGGGCACGGGGCGTATGCCGTTGCAAAGGAGCTGGATGCTCAGTCGCTTGCACGATGTGGTCTTGCCCGAACTTGAGGGTCCGGCTATGAGCACCATCTTAACGGTCTTCTTACCAGCAATGTTCTCGGCAATGTGCGCTATCTTCTTTTCCTGCAGCGCCTCCGACACGTTGATTATCTCGGTGGCGTATCCTTCGCGCACAGCCTCGTTGAATGTGCCGACGGTAGACATTCCCAGAAGATTCTGCCAGCGGTGGTGCTCCTGGAATATTTCAAACATCTTGTCCTGGCGTATGAGTGCGCCAAGCTCCGAAGGGTTGCTCATCGAGGGTATGCGCAGAAGCAGTCCGTCGTAGTATTTCTCCAGTCCGAAGAGCGTGAGCTGCGCCGTATTGGTGAGCATCGAACCGTAATAGTAGTCGATGAAGCCGTTGATGTCATAATATAATGTATAGAGCCGGCCCGTAGTGTGCAGCAGCAGCGCCTTGTCGTGATAGCCCATCTCCTCGAAACGTGCAATAGCCTCGTCGGTAGGCACTTCGTGGCGGCGTATGGGTATGGCACGGTCGATGATGGCCTGCATCCCGTTGCGCACAGCCGTAGCGTCGGCTTCGGTGACGGGACGGCCTATGTTGAGGTCGCAATAGAAACCATTGGATACCGGAATGTCGATACGAACCCTTGTACCGGGATACAAATCCTGCACCGCCTTGCAAAGCACGAAGAAGAGAGTGCGTGTATAGGCCCGCAATCCGGATGGCGACGAGATGTCGAGATACTCTATGTCCTTGGCGTTATATACGCGATAATGCAAACCTTCAACCTTGTTATTTACCTTAGCGCATACGGGCGGATAGGGTAAAGTTAAATTTAATTGCTTGAAAATGTCAGAAAGTGTGGTTCCGGCTTCAACTTTCAGACTTTTTTTATTATTTTTGCAACGGATTTGTATCAACTGTTTCATTTCGGTTACATGTTTAATGGTTAATACTTGATGTGCAACAAAGATACTCCGTTTTCGACACAATGCGCAACACCGCCACATAAATTATATTAAAATATATGTCGATTTGGATTTTTTTTAAGATTATCGGATCATTAGCCCTGCTCATCTACGGAATGAAGGTGATGAGTGAGGCGCTCCAGAAAATGGCAGGCTCGCAGCTGCGCCATATCCTTGGAGCCATGACTACCAACCGCTTCACCGGTCTGCTGACCGGTATGTTCGTAACAGCCTCGGTGCAGTCGTCTACTGCCACGACGGTGATGACAGTATCGTTCGTAAACGCCGGACTGCTCACACTGGCACAGGCCATCTCCGTTATCATGGGAGCCAACATCGGCACCACGTTCACGGCATGGATCATGACGCTTGGCTTCTCGTTCAACATGGCCAACATCGTGTTCCCAGTGTTCTTTATCGCGTTGCTGCTCATATATCGCAAGAAGCACCGCTACATCGGCGATTTCCTCTTCGGTGTCGCATTTATGTTCTTCGCCATATCCACTCTGGGCGCTACCGGCAAGGAAATGGACCTCAGTCATAACCAGATGGTTATCGACTTCTTCTCATCTTTCGACAAAGACAGTTATTTCACAATATTCTCGTTCCTGCTCATTGGTACGGTGCTGACATTCTGTATGCAGTCGTCGGCAGCCCTTATGGCCATCACTATGGTGCTGTGTTCGAGTGGCGTGCTGCCTATTTATATGGGTATTGCGCTGGTGCTGGGTGAGAATATCGGTACTACCATCACTTCGAACATCGCCGCTATGGGTGCCAACACGCAGGCTCGCCGCGCAGCCATGGCTCACCTGACATTCAACGTATTTGGTGTGATTTGGGTGCTTTGCATCTTCTATCCGTTCATCGACATGGTTTGCGGATTTGTAGGAGTCGACCCGCATGCCGACCACATCGACGCTACACGCCTCTCAGTGGTGCTTGCCGCTTTCCATACTACCTTCAACGTGTGCAACACAACGGTGCTGATATGGCTTATTCCGCAGATGGAGCGCTTCGTATGCTACGTTATCAAGCCTTCGATGAAGAAGGACGAGGACGATTTCCGCCTGCGCTACATCGGTGGCACAGCTATCATGAAGACTCCGGAGCTCTCGGTGCTTGAGGCACAGAAGGAGATTCAGTCGTTTGCAGAGCGCATTCAGCGTATGTTCGGTATGGTACGCGAACTGCTGGGCGTAAAGGACGACGCCAAGTTCAACAAGATTTTCACTCGTATTGAGAAGTATGAGAGCATCTCGGACAACATGGAGATTGAGATAGCCAACTATCTCGACAACGTCAGCGACGCCCATCTCTCGGACGATACTAAGGCTAAGATACGCGCCATGTTGCGCGAGATTTCGGAGATTGAGTCTATCGGCGACTCGTGCTACAACATCGCCCGCACCATAAGCCGCAAGCTGAAGGGCAAGGAGGACTTTACTGAGCAGCAGTATGAGCACCTGCACCAGATGTTTGAGCTTACCGACGACTCGCTGACACAGATGAACGTGATGCTGACCGGCCGCCGCGACTCGCTCGACATCAACCGCTCATTCAACGTTGAGAACGAAATCAACAACTACCGCAACCAGTTGCGCTCGCAGAACATCAACGATGTCAATGACCATAAGTACACTTATGCCATCGGTACTATGTACATGGACATCGTGAGCGAATGCGAGAAGCTCGGCGACTATGTTATCAATGTCGTTGAAGCACGCATGGGCACTCGTCAGCGCGAAGCATAAGCGTAGTCCAGTGGAGAATTGAAAATTGAGAGTTGAGAGTTATGATATGCTTTTATATGTAAAGCCTTTAGCTACATATAATTATATAAGGTTATCATAACTCTCAACTCTCAATTTTCAACTCTCAACTTTAAAGTGGTATGTCAACACACTTCCTGATGATGTCCATATCAAATCCGCGTCCCATGGCAAACCTTATGAGTTTGCAGTTGAGTTCGTAATCGCTGTCGACTTTCAGTGTCCGGCGCTTGGCAGCAAGCAATGGGCGCAGTATCTCGATATAGTCGTCGGCAGGAACGGCATCGAGCACACGGTGGCTGATGTCCGAATCCACACCCTTCTTGTATAAAGCCTGCTCTATCTTGCGACGTCCCCAACGGTCGAAGCGTATCTTGTCGCGCACGAAGAAGCGCGCAAAGCGCTCGTCGTCGACAAAACGCTCGTCAATAAGGCGGTCGAGTATGCGCTCGGCTACATCGGTTGGCAACATCCAGCGACGCATCTTGTCCATCATTTCGCCCGACGAATGCTCGGCTTGCGAGCATAGAGCCGAAAGCTTGAGCAGAGCTTCCTGCTCGGTGATTTGTTTCTTTGGCTTTGCAAACATATCGTTATTGTTAGCTTTTTATATTCTTCTTTTTCACTATATCTTCCCGCCAACGGCAAAACGTGGCTTGTCGAAGCAGTCGTCGTGCACCTCGGTAGCTGTCATGCCTTCATCAGCCATCATACGAGCCGTATCGGCGGCATAGAGTGTGTTGCACTCAAACAGCAATCTGCCGCTTCTACGCAACGAACCTACTGCATAGCGGGTGATGGCTCTATAGAACAGCAAAGGGTCGGTATCGGGCACGAAAAGGGCTGTAGACGGCTCATGATTGAGTACATTGGGCGACATATCGGCACGCTCACGCTGACAGATGTAGGGAGGATTGCTCACAATCACGTCCCAGGCATCGGCATCGGGAGTGAGACTAAGGGCATCGTGCTGACGGAATGCCACGTCGAGACCAAGGCTGTGAGCGTTGTCGGCTGCTATGGCAAGCGCCTCGGGCGAAATGTCCCACGCCTCAACATAAGCCTCAGGCAGGCGTTGCTTGACGCTGAGAGCTATACATCCGCTGCCCGTACCAATATCGAGCACACGCAACTCACGGGCGTTTTGGGCTGAAGAATCGGCACATATGGTGTCGACAAGCCACTCGGTCTCGGGGCGGGGAATGAGTACGCCAGGCCGAACGCCAAAGCGCAGGCCGCCAAACCACGCCCAACCAAGCACATACTGTATAGGCTCGCCCTGCTCCAAACGCTCCACGGCAGCCTCAAGCCACTGTGTGTCGGCATCGGAGAGAGCCTCAACGCCACCACAGATGATGTCGGCAAACGAAAGACCGAACTTCTCTTCAATGAGCATGCGTGCCACGGCTCGCGCCTCACGCAGGTCGTACGCACCGGCAAGCCGGCGCCAAATGTCGTCGTATGTCATACGTTATGTATAATGTGATGTATATTTTAGTATGAAAGTATATATAAGTAAAAAGGTGAACATCCGTTTGGAATGTCCACCTTTATATCGTTGTTAGTAAATTCTATGTTTGTGCCGCGAGCGGGACTCGAACCCGCACAGCCATTACTGGCCAAGGGATTTTAAGTCCCTCGTGTCTACCAATTCCACCATTGCGGCGACCTGTGTGTCCCTTTATTGAGCGGCAAACGAGACTTGAACTCGCGACCCCAACCTTGGCAAGGTTGTGCTCTACCAACTGAGCTATTGCCGCATATCGCTCTTTAGCGAGTGCAAAGATATAAAAAATATTTAGAATAGAAAGTATCAAAAGCAGAAAAAGTTGTCTTTAAGCCTCAAAAAACTGTTTTTCGAGGCTTTTGACTAACTACTTTTCTATTTTATCAACCTCATTCATAAGGTTTGACATCGTCAACGAGCGTTTCTTAATACGTCCGTTCTCTATCAGAACGTTGTCGGGCAGACCCACCATTTCCATCTGATTGTAGGCTGTTCCATCAACCATACGTCCGTCGCATATAATGGTAGCGGTGGTGATATCGTTTGACTTAAGTGCGGTACGACACTGCTTGATTGATGGATTAAGGCATATGCCCACCACTGCAATGCGTCCATTTGAAGCCTTGGCACGCTGGTCAAGCTGACGAAGCATGCTCACCGAGGTATAGTTCCATGTTGACCATGCCAACACTACCGTAGTGCGCGCCTTCTTGAGTGTGGCTGTTGTCACTGAACTGCCATTGATGTCGCGAGCGTTGAGCTTCGGAAGTGCTCCATTGGGAGTAGACTCGCGTCCTGCCACCATTGATTTCAACATGTCGACATATCCGTTGTCGGGCTGCTTGGCAGCTATATCCTTAAGCAGACGCTTGGCTGTAGCAAAATCAGGCGTCGGCGTGTCGATGAAGTATCGGCGCACGAGATAAGTAGCCACGATGCTCTCGGGGTGGTCGGCAGCAAACTGGCGTGCAGCCTTAAGCACCTCGGGGGGCGAGGCAGAGTGTATCTGTTCGCGAAACTTATTCATCAACTCGTTGTCCTTGGTGCCCTTGACGGTGAGTTCCTTCAGATGCGAAGCATCGCCCTTGATGTCCACGCTCTTTCCGGGATGTGCAAAGACGGGCTGCTCCGTGTAGTTAGGAAATACGACGACAAGTGTCTTAGGGGCATCGCACTCGGTGGTGTACGTGAATCGTCCAGCCTGCACCTTAATGGTGTCAAGTCCGCGCATGGCTCCATCGGGGCAGTACACGTAGAACTCACCCTGATTGATGTTGAGCAATCTGCCTTCTAGCTTGAAGTGGCGACTGTCGGTGCCGCACGATGCGAGTGTCAGAACAGCGAGAATAAGGATATATAATTGTTTCATTCTGTATATAAAAGGAATAAGCCCCACCCCCGACCCCTCCCCCGCAGGGAGGGGAGTAGTATGCAATTACTGCCAAAGCTTCTTATAACGGAAGGCTATATCTGGCAAAATACAAGTAATAAGGCATATCACTCCCCTCCCTGCTGGGGAGGGGCCGGGGGTGGGGCTTCGTTTTATTGTATGATTACTTCAGAAGCTTCAGCTCGAGGTCGTTGTCAGCATACTGCTTGAGCGACGGATCCTTCTGGAGAGCCTCCTTGAGGTAAGAAGCTGCAGCGAACTTGTTGCCACGACGAGCTGCAACGATAGCGTGCAGATAGTCGGTCATAGCGTTGTGGTTCTCTACCTTGTCAAGAGTCTTGGCAGCGGCATCATAGTTCTTGTTGAGGAGCTGTGCCAGAGCAGCAGTGTTGCTCAATGTGTTGCCGAAGTCGCGCTCAGCCTGAGCGTAGTTGCCCTTAGCGATGTTCAGAGCACCGATAGCAGCCTTTACGTTCTCAGAGTTAGCACCCTTAGAGATGGCGCGCTCAGCATCCTGTACGTTGCCGTTGATGAGCGAAACGAGGCCGAGGTTAGCCTGTGCCTCAGGAGTCTCGCTACCGAGCTGTGCAGCCTTGGCAGCATATTTCTGTGCAGCCTCCTTGTCACCCTTGGCAAGAGCAAGAGCAGCGAGGTTGTTGAATGCACGGTAGTCGTTAGGATGAACCTCAGCGGTCTTCTTGTAGATTTCCTCCTGCTTAGCCGGAGTCTCGTTGAGAGTAGCAGAGTAGAGCAACTCATCAACGCTCAACTGAGTAGCGTCGTTCTTGTACTGCTCCTTGATCTGCTCGTCTGAACGGCCGATTGTCTCGTAGTTAATGATGAGACGTGAGCGGCGGAGCTCAGGAAGGATACCGTCAGCAAGTTCCTTGAAACCAGCCGACATGTTGCGGATCTGCTGCTCGCGCTCCTGCGGATCCTTATACATTGAGAGCACGCGAAGGATGAGGTCCTTGTCCTGGAGGTTGCTGGCAGCAACGAGCTCCTGGAAGCCGTCCCAGTCCTGAGCAGTGTAGTGAGCGTCGAGGTCGGCGTTAACCTTGGTCTTCTTCAGAGTGTTCTTAACATACTTCTCTGACTGGTTCTTACGCTGGCCAGCCAACTTGTCGTTGAACTTAACACCACCCTCAGGTGAAGCGTAAGCCTGGATTTCTACGTTCTGGATGTTCAAGCCCTCACGATCGGCGTTAATCTTCTTAAGCATCTCGATGAACTCCTTGATTGAGTTGTTCTTGAGCTCGCTCTTGCGGATGTTGGCCTGGTTGATGAGGAACTTGATGTTTGCCTCCTGCTTCTTCTCGTTAATGCGCTGGAAAGCATCCGGAGCGATGACACCGTTCTCAGAAGCCAGTGTACGACGATAGAGCTCAGATGTAGCTACAATGCCGTCGGCTACCTTAACAGCAGGAACGTTGTATACCTTCTTGCCCTTACGAGCGTCAAATGTAAGATACATGTCGCTCTTCTGCATCTCAGGAACATAGTCGAAAGATGTCTTCATTGTGTAGCGGCCACCTACCTTGTATGATATAGTCTGGTCGTTGCCCATTACCTTCTCGCCCTGGAATGTGGCGCTCTGGCCCTTGGCTACCTGACCGTTAGCGTAGCGCAACTCGGGAGTTACAGTAACTACGGCCTTCTTCTTCATGTATTTCTCGGGGAATGTGCCGTTAACTGTAGCGGCTACCTTGCCACCCTGCGACTCAAGCGGGTTGGGTGTAACGTTGAAGTTGTCGGCCGAAAGCGGTCCCATCTTCGAGCATGATGTCATAAACAGCACTGAAGCTGCTGACAGGAGTAGAAAGTTTCTCTTCATGTTTGTAAAAAATATTGATATTGTTATTGTTTGTTGTTGCGAACCACTGTCGTAAGTAGATACAAAGTTAATCATCTATTTTTAAAGCAATGGTATACACATCATTAATTTAGGTTTAATTAACCCCCATAGGACTATTTTATCACCTTTATCCAGTCTTCCTTGCGCGGCTTTGCCTCTTTCGGTTCGCGCGACGGATAGCCCAACGACAATGCGCCAATGCCGATACGGTCGGCAGAAATGCCCATTTCGTCCATCAGCTGACGACCCTCATCGGTCTGAAACATCTGATACTCACGGTTAATCCAGCATGTGGCGAGTCCTACGGCATGAGCTGCAAGCATCATATTTTCGAGTACGCACGAGCCGTCCTGGAAGGCGTTGGGATTGTCTTTCGACGCAAACACAAGCAGATAAGTAGGAGCGTCGTAATAGGGATTGCTGTCGACTCCCATTATCTTGGCATTGAGAGCTGCCAGACGCTGCTTCAGAGCAGGATTCTGCACAGCCACAATCTGCGGGTCCTGTGTTCCATGACCTGTAGGAGCGTATGTTCCAGCCTCAAGAACGGTGTTGAGGAGCTGGTCGGCTACCTGCTCATCACGATAGTGACGACACGAACGGCGTGTCTTGATGATTTGCATGAAATTGTTTTCCATAATTCTATTTTTATTTGTTATAATTGTCGGTGTTGATACTGATTTCGAGTGTACGGTGATTGAGCGTTACATCGGGGCGGCCTATGTAGCGCTCTATGGCTCCACTGTCTGCCAACTCTTGCGGCGTGCCTTGCATCAGCGCACCATCGGTGAGAAGCCACAGACGGTCGGCGGTGCGCAGTGCAGCCTCAAGATCGTGCGTAGACATGAGTATGGTCTTGCCATGTTCGTGGGCGAGACGGCGCAACAGCAGCATCAGCTCTACCTTGCCGGGAAAGTCGAGAAACGCCGTAGGCTCGTCGAGTAATATATAAGGTGTCTGCTGAGCCAATGTCTTGGCTATCATTGTCTTCTGACACTCGCCATCGCTCAGGCTGCACACCCGTCGTCGGCTCATATGCTCTATGCCTACACTGCGCATTGCCTCGTTGACAATATCATGGTCGGACTGACTTAGCCTGCCCCAGAAACCGGTGTACGGCGCACGTCCCAATGCAACGACTTCACCTACCGTAATGTTGGAAGCGTCGGGGCGCGACGTAAGAACTACACCCAACGTACGTGCAAACTGCGAGGCTGTGATGTCTTCGGCATCCCGACCGCCCAGCTCTACCCTACCGCCGAGTTTGGGCTGCAACCGAGCCACAGTGCGCAGCAGAGTAGACTTGCCCGAACCGTTGCGCCCTATCAGACAAGTTAGCGTGCCTCCCTGCGCATGTGCCTCCAACTCTTCAGCCACTACGTGGCGCTTATGGCGCGTGGCATAGCCTATACCAAGTCCCATAATATTGACATATTGGGTATCGGACGACGTAGACCGAGTTTTTATTTGCATATTCATACGGATTAATTACCATTTTGACAGCAACAGAATAAATATTTATACATTTTGTTTGAATATACGCATATTTATACGGCATTATGTGTATCTTTGCCGTCAGTTTTATGCTGCAAAATTACAAAAGCAACTCCAAAGCACAAAAAATACGCACATTATTTTATATATAAATCAAGGTAACATATAATTATTCTAATTATCAGGATATGGCATACAGAAAGATTACTGCTGCCGAAGGGGCAGCTATGATAAACGACGGTGACAACATCGGATTCAGCGGATTTACACCCAACGGCGTACCCAAGGCTGTAATACGCGAGCTGTCGCAGCGTGCCGTGCGCGAGCATGAGGCAGGACGACCGTTCAAGGTGGGCATTATCACCGGTGCATCGTCGTGCCAGAGTCTGGAGGGCGACTTCGCCAACGCTCAGGCCATCAAGTTTCGTGCCCCCTTCTCAACCAACGCCGACTTCCGCCGCCACGCCAACTTGGGCGAAATCGACTACGAGGACATGCACCTCGGACATATGGCTGAGCGTCTGCGTCGCGGATTCTACGGCAATATCGACTGGGCCATCATCGAGGTGTCTGCCATCGAAGAGGTGGGCGGACGTATGCGCATATTCCTGACATCAGCCGACGGCATCGTGCCTACCATAGTACGTATTGCAAAACGTGTGATACTGGAACTCAACACTTTCCACGACCCACGCGTGCGCCATCTGCACGACGAGTATGAATGTGCCGAATATCCTAACCGCCAGCCTATTCCACTCGTATCGGTGGGCGGACGCATAGGCAAGGAGTATCTGGAACTCGACCCTCAGAAACTTGTAGGCGTAGTGGGGTGCTGCATTCCGGAGGAGGCACGCTCGTTCAAGGCACTTACACCCGAAACCGAAGCCATTGGCAACCATGTTGTCGACTTCTTCCTGAGCGACATACGCAAGGGACACATTCCACCCACCATGTTCCCAATACAGAGCGGTGTGGGCGTGACGGGCAACGCCGTGATGCAGGCCATAGGCAAGAACGCACAGCTGCCCCGACTGGAAGTGTTCTCAGAGGTGGTGCAGGATGCCATTATCGACATGATGCTTGAGGACAAGATTGCTCACGCCTCGGTGGCTGCCATGACCGTAAGCAACGAATGTCTGCGCCGTGTCTACGACAACATCGACTACTTCCGCTCGCGCATAACGCTGCGCCCCAGCGAGCTGAGCAATTCAGCCGAGTTGATTCACCGCTTCGGTGTGATTGCCATGAACACCGCTCTGGAGTGTGACATCTACGGCAACGAGAATTCTTCGCACGTGTGTGGTTCGAAACTGATGAACGGCATTGGCGGTTCGTGCGACTACGAACGCAATGGCTCAATCAGCATCTTCTATACTCCGTCGACAGCCAAGAACGGCTGCATCAGCGCCATCGTGCCACAATGCTGCCATATCGACTCGACAGAGCACGACGTGGACATCATCATTACAGAACAGGGCATTGCCGACCTTCGCGGAAAGGGTCCGGCACGCCGCGCCGAAGAGATAATAAACAACTGCGCCCATCCCGACTACCGCCCATTGCTGCGCGACTATCAGCGTATAGCATCGCAAGGACACGAACCGTGCGCACTGCGCGCTGCCTTCGCATTCCACGACACACTGACCAAGAAGGGCGACATGCGACTCACCGATTTCGGCGAATACATGTAATGGGCGTCAAACGACTGTAATGGCATGAAATCCAGGCCGTTGTAGTATACAATTTCAAATGTAGTCCTTTTTGCAAGCCAAAAGGACTACATTTTTTTGAGGGAAGGGCAAAGAACACTACATCAGCCTGCAAAAAGCACCATACCAGCCTACACAAAACGTCCCTCCACGGCACCCCAATTCCATAAATATTCAAATGTTCTTGGATTCAATTCCATAAATATTCAAAGATTTAAGGAATCAATTCCATAAATATTTAAAGATTCTTGGATTTCGCAATTATTATTCGTATATTTGCACAAACTTAAAAAGTATGTAAGTATATGATAACAAGAACATTAGAAACACTGATACGCGAACGCATGGGCAAGGGGAAAGCCATAATCGTTTTCGGTGCACGACAGGTGGGCAAGACAACCCTACTGCGGCAGATAGCCGACAGCAACGAGACGCTATGGCTCAATGGCGACGAGCCCGACGTGAGAGCACTGTTCGACAACGCATCGTCAACACGCCTGAAAGCCATTATCGGGCCCAAACAAAACATCGTTATCGACGAGGCGCAACGCATACCCAATATAGGCATATCACTCAAACTCATAATCGACAACAACCCCGACGTGCAGGTATTTGCCACTGGCAGCTCGTCGTTCGACCTTGCCAACGTAATAAACGAACCGCTCACCGGACGCAAATACGAGTTACAGATGTATCCACTGTCATTCGGCGAACTGGCAGCACACAACGGACTGCTCGACGAAAAGCGCATGCTGCCACAACGACTGGTGTACGGAAGCTATCCCGACGTAGTAAACCACAGCGGAGAAGAGCGAGAAGTACTGCAAGAACTTGCCGACAGCTACCTGTATAAGGACATACTGATGTTTGACAGAGTGAAGAAAAACGAGAAAATCGTAAAACTATTACAGGCCATAGCCTTTCAGATAGGCTCGGAGGTATCGTACAACGAACTGGCACAGCTGTGCGGACTCGACCCCAAAACCGTCGACTCATACATACAATTGCTCGAAAAGGCGTTCATAATATTCCGTCTGCCATCGTTCAGCCGCAATCTGCGCAACGAACTGAAGTTCGCCAAGAAGATATACTTCTGGGACTGTGGCATACGCAATGCAGTAATAGGCAACTTCCAGCAAGCCGAAACAAGACTAGATATAGGCGCACTGTTCGAGAACTACGTAATAGCCGAACGGCTAAAGCAACAATCCTACGCACGCAGTTTTGTAAAAAGCTACTTCTGGCGTACCTCTGCCAAGCAAGAGATTGACTACGTAGAAGAGAACAACGGACAGCTGACAGCCTACGAATTCAAGTGGAATCCACGCAAGAAGGCTTCGGTGCCGCCCTCGTTCGCACGCAGTTATCCCGATGCCGAATACAATACAATAACGCGCGAAAACTATTATGAAATCCTTTTATAAATTATTAATAATGTTTCGCCGCATGAAAATCTTTGTCAAATCGTCATTTTTCAGTACTTTTGCACCGTCGTAACGTCAATGTAACATTACAAAGCGTCACTCAAAACGGCTGCGACACACAACAGACATAAACAACAATAAAGAAACAACAATACAGATGAAAGATATTTGTTGCGTAGGCCACATAACAAAAGACAAGATTATCACACCGCGACAGACCGTATACATGGCAGGCGGCACGTCGTTCTATTTCTCGTACGCACTCAACCATCTGCCTCAGGACGTGTCGTTCCAGCTCGTGACGAAGCTGGGCGAGAGCGAAATGCAGTCGGCAGACGACATGCGCACAGCAGGCATCGACGTGCTGACATTCCCCAGCCGCCACACAGTATACTTCGAGAATAAATATGGCGAAGACATGAACGACCGCACACAGCGCGTGCTCGAACGTGCCGAGCCATTCACCATCGACGAGATGAGCAATGTGGAGGCACGCGTGTTCCACCTCGGTTCGCTACTGAGCGACGACTTCTCGCCCGAAGTGGTGGAATATCTGTCGACCAAGGGCCGCATATCTATCGACGCACAAGGCTATCTGCGTGAGGTACGCGGTGAGAAAGTATTCGCCATCGACTGGGCCGACAAGCGCAACATACTCGCTCACACCGACATAATAAAGGTGAACGAACACGAAATGGAAGTGATAACCGGACTCACTGACCCACGCCAAGCCGCCATGCAGCTGGCAGAATGGGGCGTGAAGGAGGTGTGCGTGACACTGGGCAGCGAGGGCAGCATTATTCTCTCCGAAGGCAAGTTCTACGACATTCCGGCATACAAGCCCAAAGAGATTGTTGACGCTACTGGATGTGGCGACACCTACTCGGCTGGATATCTGTGGTGTAGAGCACAAGGCATGGGCTACGAAGAGTCGGGATGCTTCGCTGCTGCGATGTGCACACTGAAACTTGAGCACACCGGACCGTTCGACCGCACTATTGACGACGTTAAACGTGTAATGAAGTGAAAAAAAAGCGATTTCTTTTCACAATCCGAAAAAAGTAAGTAAATTTGCACGTTCGCATACTATGCAAAATGCATAAGTACGGAGGATGCTCCTATAGTTCAATGGATAGAACGGAGGTTTCCTAAACCTTTGATCCGGGTTCGATTCCCGGTGGGAGTACCTAACTGCAAAGCCCAAACAATCTTGTGAAATGCTTAAAATCCAATAAATACCCATTTTTTGAACAAATCCAATGCACACAATGAAAAAATTGATGTCAGTTGTCATGCTACTTTTTGTGGCAATCCTGTGCAACGCACAGATGGCAAATCCAGTGAAGTTTACAGTACAACTAAAAACTAATGGTACGGCCGAGGCTGAAATTGTGTTCTCCGGTAAAATTGAAAGCGGATGGCACGTGTACTCAACAAACCTTGGCGGTGATGGTCCTACAGAGGCTGCTGTACACTTCGACAAGAAGGACGGTATTGAACTTGTAGGCAAACTGACGCCACGCGGACACGAGATTTCGAAAATGGACGACATGTTCGGAATGGTGCTGCGCTACTTTGAGAATTCAGCACAGTTTGTACAGAAGATAAAGTTCACCAAGCCCGAGCACGACATCAAGTGCTATCTGGAGTATGGAGCCTGCAACGACGAATCGTGCATGCCTCCTTCTACAGCCGAATTTGCACACAAGGGCAAGTCGCCTGCCGTTGACGCTGCCGCTGCTAAGGACGCAGCAAAGGCTGACGTAAAGGCAGAGGCTAAAGACGCCAACGGTGCTGACGTAGCCGACCCTACTACAACCGCAGAAGCCGTAACAGACACTGTCGCTACCGACACTGCTGCCGTTGCTGCTGTTGCCAATATGGATAAGTCGGAGCTTCAGAAGCTTTGGACTCCGGTGGTAAAGCAGCTCGAGAAGTTTGACAAGCCAATAAACAACTCATTGCTCTATATCTTCTTCGCCGGTCTGCTCGGCGGTCTGCTCGCACTCTTCACTCCGTGCGTATGGCCAATCATCCCTATGACCGTGAGCTTCTTCCTCAAGCGCAACAAGGAGCGCCGCAAGGCTATCCGTGAGGCTATCACTTACGGTGTAAGTATCGTGGTTATTTATGTTGCTCTTGGTCTTATCGTTTCGCTACTGTTTGGTGCAAGCGCTCTCAACGCGCTGTCTACCAACGCTATATTCAACATCTTGTTCTGCCTCTTGCTGGTAGTGTTCGCAGCATCGTTCTTCGGAGCATTCGAAATCACCCTGCCTGCATCATGGAGTAACAAGATCGACCAGAAGTCGGACGAGACAAGCGGCTTCATCAGCATCTTCCTCATGGCGTTCACACTGTCGCTCGTGAGCTTCTCATGCACCGGTCCTATCATCGGATTCCTCCTTGTAGCCGTATCTTCATCGGGCGACATCGTGGCTCCGACAATCGGTATGCTTGGCTTTGCTGTAGCTCTGGCTGTACCGTTCGCATTGTTCGCAATGTTCCCGACTCTGCTCAAGTCGGCTCCTAAATCAGGTGGCTGGATGAACGTATTGAAGGTTGTGCTCGGCTTCATCGAGCTGGCATTCGCCCTGAAGTTCCTCTCAGTAGCCGACTTGGCATATGGATGGCACATACTCGACCGTGAGGCATTCCTCGCATTGTGGATTATCATCTTCGGTCTGTTGGGTCTGTACCTGCTTGGCATGTTCAACTTCCCGCACGACGACGAAGGCCGCCGCACAAACGTACCGCAGTTCTTCCTGGCCCTGCTGTCATTGTCGTTTGCTATGTACATGGTACCAGGCTTGTGGGGTGCTCCGCTTAAGGCAGTCAGCGCTTTTGCTCCGCCAATGAACACTCAAGACTTCAACCTCTACAAGAACGAGGTACACCCACGCTTCAAGGACTTTGAGGCAGGTATGGCTGCTGCTCGTCTGGAGGGCAAACCAGTAATGGTAGACTTCACCGGATTCGGTTGCGTAAACTGCCGCAAGATGGAGGCTGCAGTATGGACCGACTCTAAGGTAGCCGACATGCTCAACCAGAAATACGTGCTCATCTCGCTCTACGTAGACGACAAGACTCCGCTGCCCGAGCCAATGACAGTGACCGATACCGACGGCACACAGCGCACCCTGCGCACCATCGGCGACAAGTGGAGCTATCTGCAGCGCTACAAGTTCGGTTCGAACACACAGCCTATGTATGTCTTGATAGACAACGAAGGTATGCCGCTCACAGGCAGCCGCTCGTACGATGAGGACATCAACGAATACATGAAGTTCTTGCAGACTGGATTGGATAATTACAATAATAAGAAATAATAAATAGAAGCCCTTCCCCCAACCCCTCACCAATAGGGACTGAGGGTAGGGCTTCAAATCTATACTACTATGCTCGAAAAACAAATACGCGAACAGATAATATCGCTCATTAACCGCGAAGTGGTGCCGGCTGTAGGCTGCACCGAGCCGATGTGTGTATCATTGTGTGTGGCTAAGGCCACCGAAACATTGGGCTGCCGCCCCGAAAAGATTACAGCGCTGCTGTCGGCCAATATCCTCAAGAACGCTATGGGCGTGGGAATACCGGGAACTGGTATGATTGGATTGCCTATAGCTATTGCATTGGGCGCACTTGTGGGCAAGTCGGAATATCAGCTTGAGGTTATAAAGGATCTGACACGCGAAACTCTTGAAGAGGGCAAACAATACATCAACGAAGACCATATCGACATCAAGCTGAAGCAGGGCATCACCGAGAAACTGTATGTGGAGATACGCTGCGAGGCTCAGGGACATGAGGCAACAGCCATTATCGCTCAGTCGCACACTAATATAGTATATGTAGAACGCGACGGCGAAACTATCATCGACCGACGCACTCCGCAGGCCGGAGCAGCCGAGCAGAAGGACATACAGCTCAATATGCGCATGGTGTACGACTTCGCCATGACCACTCCCGAGGAGGAAATCAGCTTCATACTGAAGACACGCGACTACAACATCCGCGCTGCCGAGGAGTCGAAGAAGGCAAACTACGGCCACTGTCTGGGCAAGACAATCGACCGCCCATTGAGCCACGGCATTTTCGGCAACTCTATCTTCTCGCACATCATATCGAAGACAGCATCGGCATGCGACGCTCGTATGGGCGGTGCAATGATTCCGGTGATGAGCAACTCGGGCTCGGGCAACCAGGGCATCTGCGCTACAAACCCGGTAGCTGTATATGCCGTTGAGAACGAGAACACCGAAGAGGAACTTATCCGCGCGCTCACACTGAGCCACCTCACTGCTATCTATATCAAGCAGAACCTCGGCAAGCTGTCGGCTCTGTGCGGCTGTGTAGTGGCAAGTATCGGCTCAAGCTGCGGCATAACATATCTCATGGGAGGCGACTACACCCGCATCTGCCACTCGGTGAAGAACATGATTGCCAATATAACGGGCATGATTTGCGACGGTGCTAAGCCAAGCTGCTCACTGAAGATTTCGTCGGGTGTGTCTACTGCTCTGCTGTCGGCTTTGCTTTCAATGGAAGGCAAGTGCGTAAGCTCGGTTGAGGGCATTATAGACGACGACGTAGACCGCTCAATACGCAACCTTACAAGCATAGGTGCCGAGGCCATGAACCAGACCGACGCTATGGTTCTCGACATCATGACTCATAAGAGTTGCTAAGAAAGAACAACTGAAAAATAAGAATGAACTGGCAACAACTCATATCCAACAAACGTCTGGGGCAGGAGGTAAGGCATCCTGAACGCCATGACGACCGGTCGGAGTTCAAACGCGACTACGACCGTCTCATCTTCTCAGCCCCTTTCAGACGCATGCAGAACAAGACGCAGGTGTTCCCACTTCCGGGCAGCGTCTTCGTACACAACCGCCTCACGCACTCGCTTGAGGTAGCAAGTGTGGGCATGTCGCTGGGCAACGACGTGGCACGTGAGTTGAAGCTAAGGCATCCCGAACTGACGGGAACGCTGTTTGAGGAAATAGGCACTATCGTGAGCACAGCTTGTCTGGCTCACGATATGGGCAACCCTCCATTCGGACACTCTGGCGAGAAAGCTATTCAGGCTTTCTTCCGTGAGGGCAAGGGAATGGAGTTGCAACATAAGGTACGCCCGGAATTCTGGGACAATCTTATACACTTCGAAGGCAACGCCAATGCCTTCCGACTGTTGGCACACCGATTTCACGGACGACGTGAGGGCGGATTTGTAATGACGTACTCTACACTGGCATCTATAGTGAAGTATCCATACTCCAGCATGGCAGCCGGCAAGAAGGGCAAGTTCGGATTCTTCTGTTTTGAGGAGCATTATTACCGACGCATAGCCGACGAACTGGGCATACGCCGACTGTCTGCCGACGGCGAGCCGCTACGCTATGCACGCCATCCGCTGGTGTACCTCGTAGAGGCTGCCGACGACATATGCTATGAGATAATGGACATCGAGGATGCGCACAAACTGCGTATCCTGTCGTTTGACGAGACCATGCAACTGCTGCTGGGATTCTTTGACAATTGCCAAAGAGAGAAAATACTGAAACGCATAGACGAAGAGGGCATCACCGACAATAACGAGAAGGTGGTGTATCTGCGTGCATGTGCCATAGGAAAGCTCGAGAGCGAGTGTGCACGTGCATTCGTTGAACACGAGAGCGAGATACTCGAAGGCACGCTCCAGGGGTGCCTCATCGACCATATTACGCCCTCGGTGCGCGATGCCTACCATTATTGCTCAAAACTCAGTGTACAACGCATATACAACTCCAAGCCCGTTCTGGACGTGGAGCTGTCGGGTTACAAGATTATGGAGACGCTCATGGACGCTCTGATTGAGGCTGCCGTGAGCCCTGAGAAGTTTCACTCGGAACAGCTGCGCAAGCGATTCAGTAACCAGTATGACATCAACAGCCCCGACTTCGAGACCCGTGTCATGGCTGTCATAGACTTCATTTCGGGCATGACCGATGTGTTTGCGCTCGATATATACCAAAAGATTCAGGGCATATCGCTGCCTATTGTGTAATAAAAAATTGAGAGTTGAGAGTTGAGAATTGAGAGTTATGATTACCTTTGATAATCATGCAATGTTATGATGTCTGCTATTGACAATAACATATCATAACTCTCAATTCTCAACTTTCAACTCTCAACTTTAAATAAAACTACTTTTCGCGGTAGATTATATTATTAGCTCCACTTGTAATTTCCAGAGCTTCCGGGTGCTCTTTGATAAACGAGTCGATGTGGCGTACACGCTTGTTCTCGAGAATCTCGTCAACGGCAATGAGAATACCTGTCTCCTCCACGTCGCCGAAGCCATAGTTGATGGCCGTTCCGAAGAGTTTCATTGTAGGCGACAGCGACATATAGGCGTTGACAAGGGGCGGAATATTGTAGCCGAGGGCACGAATCTCACGATTGAGAATGAGATAGTCCTTCTTGAAATCGTCCTCGCAGAACAGCTTGGCAAGTTCTTCTTCAGGAGTTTCAATCTTCAATGGCTTGAGAGGAATGATGAGGTTATCCTTGTCGTCGAAGTGCTTCTTGAGGAAATAGAGTATCATGTCGCGTCCACGACGGATGTACGACGGATACATAGTCATTTTGCCGAAAAAGTACTTCACATTGGGCTTGATGACTGTAAGAGCACCCAATCCATCCCAAAGATTGTCGAGGGCGAACAGACTCTTGGCTCCACGACGTGTGCTCTGATACTCAAGAGTGACGAACGAGCGTCCGAGCTCTACCGTGTACGGCATGTAGTCCTTGAGAAATTTATCAGAGAAGTGGAACATATGACTTGTAGCGAGCAGCGGCTGACCGTCGGGACCAATCTCCCAGTCGGAACCGAGCAGATAGCGATAGCCACCGATTATCTCCTCAGCTTCGGGATTCCACACAATGAGCTGCTTGTAGCAGTTGTCGCACGTGTCAAACTCGTCGATATCCAACGGTTTGCCAGTGCCGCCTCCCGCCTCGCGGAACGCAATCTCGCGCAATCGTCCTATCTCACGCATTACGTTAGGGGCGTTGTGGGCAGTAATGACATAAATTTCGTTGTGGCTCTTGTTGGTCATACGGAGCTGACGCTCAGGAGTGAGTTCGCTCTTGAGCAATTCCTTGCTTACTGGTGCTATTATTGGCTCTTCCTTCATTGTCTTCTACAATAATATCTTACAGACCGTATAGGTCGTATTTATCCTTTTTACGTTTTTTTACTTTTTTACTTCTTTACTTTTTACCTTTTCCCGGCAGTTCATACACAATATCCTCAACGTACCGTGCCCATTCGGCAGGCTTTCGGGAACGGTCGAAGGTCTGCCATGGTATGGGCTTGCCTATGTGTATGGTGAAGTGCTTGCCAACATTGCGATACATCTCGTCGACAAGGAATATCATGGCGAGATTGAACGGCAGGAAGCGGTCGCTGAAGTTGGCTATGCGATAGAAGCGATTGGAGTTCTGTCCGCTGAAATGTATTGGAACTACGTCGCGCTGGCACTCAACGCTCTTCACGATGAATGTCTTCTTCCAATCGATGTCGTGTATCGTTCCGTCCTTCTGTCGGCGGCTGTTAAGTCCGGCTGGGAACATAAGCATATGATTGTCGCTCTTGAATCCGGCTTCCACCATGCGCGGGAAGTCGCGTCCGTTGCGTCCGGTCTTGTTGATGCCTATACATACTGGAGCTAGTCCAGGCAGATTCATGAGCAAGTCGTTGACAAGATAGCGGAACCGACCGTCGTAGTGGCGTCCTATAATGGAGCCTAACGCCACGCCATCCTGTCCTCCAAGAGGATGGTTTGACACGAATGTATACAGCCTACCGTCATCTTTCGGCGGTAGGTTCTCCTTACCTACTATCTCAATGTCCATCTTGAGATAGCGAACGCATTCCTCAAGCCACTCTACGCCCTGCATGTCGCGGGTCTTCCAGATGAATGCGTTGACCTGATCCTGGTGAATGATACGCTTCAGCCAGTTGGTAAGCAGCGAAGGTACAAAGCGTGCTTTGCTGCCCATCTTGCTGCTGAGAATTCTGTCAATGTCGATTGTATGTTCCGAAATCTCGTTCATTTTGTCATAAAATACTAATCAGCTGCAAAAATAACATATCTTTTTCAGATACGCTCATTTTAATATAAGAAATGTGGTCATTTAATAAAAATGACACCTAAATGTAGACTCATTCGGGGATTTTTGTGTAACTTTACACCCCAAATACGCATAAAATAATGTACACAGATACTTCCAAAGATATACAAACCATAACAACGGCGCAGGGCTATCATGTACCTGTTCTGCTCGACGAGAGCGTGAGCGGGCTTGACATCAAGCCCGGCGGCATATACGTAGACGTGACATTCGGTGGCGGCGGACACTCGCGCGAGATACTGCGCAGGCTGCCCGAAGGCGCGCATCTGTACAGTTTCGACCAGGATGCCGATGCCGAACGCAACATAGGCGACCCTAACGAAAAGTTCACATTCGTACGCAGCAACTTCCGCTATCTGAAAAACTGGATGCGCTACTATGGTGTTGACCACATAGACGGCCTGCTGGCAGACCTCGGGGTGTCGTCGCACCACTTCGACGATGCCGAACGCGGATTCTCATTCAGATTTGACGCGCCGCTCGACATGCGCATGAACAAGCGTGCCGGACAGACGGCTGCTGACATACTCAACAACTACGACGAGGCACAGCTTGCCGATATATTCTACATATACGGCGAGATGAAGAACTCGCGACGCATTGCAGCAGCCGTGGCAAATGCACGACAAACAGCACCCATCAACACCACAAGCGATTTTCTGGCCGTAGTAGAACCGATGTTCAAACGCGAACGCGAGAAGAAGGACATGGCACGACTGTTTCAGGCGCTGCGCATAGAGGTAAACCACGAAATGGATGCCCTACGCGAGATGCTGGCTGCTGCCACCCAACTGCTCTCACCAGGCGGACGCCTGTCGGTGATAACCTACCACTCGCTCGAAGACCGCATCGTGAAGAACGTGATGAAGGCGGGCAATCCTGAAGGAAAGGTGGAGCAGGACTTCTTCGGACGCATTAACACACCATACCGCATGGTGGAGAAACTTATAATACCCTCGGAAGAGGAACAACAATCCAACCCTCGCAGCCGCAGCGCCAAACTGCGCGTAGCCGAACGCAAGGGCGAATAGCTACAAAGGACTATGAATAAGGATGACACCAACACTAAAACCAACACGGACAACACTATAGAACAGGACAAGCAGCAAGATGCGCCCATGTCGCTCAGAGCCATCATACGTGAGCAGGCCACTGAGGACGATATGCCGCTGACCAAGAATATCACACTGCGCAAAATCCTCGGCGGCGACATTCTGAGCACCGACATCATACGCAAGCAGATATGGCTGATACTGATTGTAGTGCTGTTTATCGTAGTGTATATATCCAACCGATACAAGTGTCAGCAGGATCTCATTCTCATCGACAACCTCACAGAGCAACTCAAGGATGCCAAGTACAGAGCACTGTCGAGCAGCAGCGACCTTACACAAAAGACACGAGAGAGTAAGGTACTCGAACAACTGAGAGCCAGCAGCGACAGCACGCTGCACATAGCAACGCAGCCGCCATACATAATAAACGTGTCTAATACAGAACAGAAATGAGCAAGTTTGACAGCAAAAAAATGATGCCCAGATACAGCTTCATCGCCATATTATTGAGCTTTTTGGCAGCAATGGTTATGACGAAGATGGTGTATACAATGACTGCAAAGCGCGACTTCTGGATGCAGGTGGCCGACCGTGTAAAGATTGACAGCCTTGAGACGCCACCAGTGAGAGGCAATATACTCAGTAGCGACGGACAACTCATGGCTTCATCATTGCCACAGTATAAACTGTACCTCGACTTCAGGGCCATGCGCGCAGCAGGCAAGGACACACTGTTCGTGCAGAAACTCGACTCCATCTGCATGGGACTCAATTATATATTCCCCGAACAGTCGGCCGATGAGTTCCGCCAGCATCTCATGGAAGGTCTGGAGAAGAACAAGGCCCACTGGCCCGTATGGAAGCGACGCGTCAACTACAGCACATACTCGGAGGTGAAGAAACTGCCAGTGTTCCGACTCAGAAAGAACAGCAGCGGTTTTCATGTAGAGGAGTTCAACGCACGCAAACTGGCATACGGATCACTCGCACAGCGCACCATCGGCAAGATGTACGGCGAGATTGACTCGGCACAATGCGGACTCGAACTGCACTTCGACTCGCTGTTGCGCGGCGACAAGGGTATACGCCATCGCCGCAAGATCCTAAACAGATATCTTTATCTGACAGACACCCCGCCTGAAGACGGAGCCGACATAGTGACTACTATCGACGTGTCGATGCAAGACCTCGCAGAGCGATCGGTACTTAAGGAATTGTACAAGATTGACGGCAATGTGGGCGTAGCCATCGTCATGGAAGTAGCGACGGGCGACGTAAAAGCCATCGTCAACCTGACGAAGTGTGCCGACGGTTCGTATCAGGAAATACAGAACCACGCCGTGAGCGACCTGCTTGAGCCAGGTTCGGTATTCAAGACGGCATCTATCATGGTGGCACTTGACGACGGCGTAGTAGACACTACATACAACGTGGACACCGGCTGCGGTGTATGGCCCATGTATGGCCGCGAGATGAAAGACCACAACTGGCGACGCGGCGGATATGGCATGATGACACTGCCAAAGACATTGTGGGTAAGTTCGAACATTGGCGTGAGCCGTATCATCGACGACCACTATCACAACTGCCCCGAAAAATATGTTCAGGGCATTCACCGTCTTGGACTGGCCGACGACTTGCATCTGCCACTTGCAGGCTCATCGCCTGCAAGAATACGATACCCTAAAAAAGACAAACGTGGCAAACAGTACATCAACTGGAGCAAGACCACACTGCCATGGATGAGTATCGGATATGAATCACAGGTGCCGCCAATATCGACACTGACATTCTACAACGCCATCGCTAACGGAGGCAAGATGATGCGCCCACGATTCGTAAAAGAGGTGCGCAAGGATGGCAATACGGTGATGACATTCCCGCCAGTAGTAATGCGCGAGCACATTGCAAAGGAAACAACGATAAAGAAGATAACACGCATACTTGAACAAGTGGTGAGCGTGGGACTCGGCAAGAAAGCCGGCTCGTCATCATTCCTTGTAGCAGGCAAAACAGGTACGGCACAGATATCCAAGGGCGCAGCCGGATACAAGAGCGGACAGATGAACTACCTGCTATCGTTTGCAGGATTCTTCCCCGCCTACGAGCCACGCTACAGTTGCATCGTATGCCTACAGAAGTCGGGACTCCCGGCATCGGGCGGCGGCATGAGTGGCGTTGTGTTCCACGATATCGCAGAAGGCATTATGGCACAAAGCTTGAAACTTGAAGCTTCCGACGCACGCGACTCGCTGTCGGTGATGATGCCCGACGTGAAGAGCGGTAATATACTGGCAGCCGATTACGTTCTGTCGCACCTCGGATTCAAGACACGCGCCGACTGGGACGGCTCGTATGCTGACGGCAACCCGATATGGGGACGCGCAAGCGAGTCGGGCAACACCGTATCATTGCAACGCGAACCGCTCGGCGATAGCACTCTGATGCCCGACGTACACGGCATGGGAGCACGCGACGCTGTATTTCTTATTGAAAGCCGTGGCGTCAAAGTGAAACTGGTGGGACGAGGCCGAGTGGTAGAACAAAGCATCGGTGCTGGTGAGAAGATAAAAAAGAACATGACGTGCATAATCAAGCTGTCATAGTCATACATAACGCGTAAATTCGCATATTAAACAAAAAACAGATATATGAAACTCAAGGAATTGCTCAAGGAAATCCCCGTCGTCGACATCATCGGCAGCAACGAGGTGGAAATAACCGGAGTGAACATTGATTCGCGCCGCATAAAAGAGGGACATATCTTCGTGGCAATGAAAGGCACGCAGGTAGACGGACACAAGTTCATACCGAAAGCTATAGAACTGGGGGCCAAGGCTGTGCTATGCGAGGACATGCCCGCCGACAAGACCGAAGGCGTGACATACATCCAGGTGGCATCGACAGAGGATGCTGTAGGCAAGGTTGCCACCACATTCCACGGCAATCCGTCGACCAAACTGAAGCTCGTAGGTGTGACAGGAACAAACGGAAAGACGACAATAGCCACCTTATTATATAATATGTTCACAAAGATGGGGCACAAGTGCGGACTCCTGTCGACCGTGTGCAACTATATCGTGGACGAGGCAGTACCTGCCGACCATACCACACCCGACCCTATCGAGCTCAACGAACTGCTTGAGCGTATGGTCAATGCAGGTTGCGAGTATGCCTTCATGGAGTGCTCGTCGCACGCCATTGCCCAGAAGCGCATCGGCGGTCTGACCTTCGCAGGTGGCATATTCACCAACCTCACACGCGACCATCTCGACTATCACAAGACATTCGAGAACTATCGCAACGCCAAGAAGGCATTCTTCGACGGCCTGCCAAAGACTGCTTTCGCCATAACCAACGCCGACGACAAGAACGGTATGATAATGGTGCAGAACACCAAAGCCACCGTAAAGACATACTCTACACGTTCGGTGGCCGACTTCAAGGCACGCATTATAGAGTGTCACTTTGAGGGAATGTATCTCGAAATGGACGGTCACGAGGTAGGCGTACAATTTATCGGCAAGTTCAACGTGAGCAATCTGCTCGCTGTATACGGCACTGCCGTAATGCTCGGCAAGAATCCTGAGGACGTGCTTGTGGTGATGAGCACACTACACAGCGTAAATGGTCGTCTGGACCCGATACACTCGCCCGAAGGCTATACAGCCGTGGTAGACTACGCCCACACGCCTGACGCACTGGAGAACGTGCTCAACGCCATCCATGAAGTGCTTGACGGCAAGGGACACGTCATCACCGTATGCGGCGCCGGCGGCAACCGCGACAAGGGCAAGCGACCGCTTATGGCTCAAGAGGCTGTAAAGCAAAGCGACCGCGTGATTATAACAAGCGACAACCCTCGTTTCGAGGAGCCGCAGGACATCATCAACGACATGCTGGCTGGTCTTGACAAGCAGCAGATGAAGAAGGTGATAACCATCACTGACCGACGCGAAGCCATCAAGGCTGCCTGCATGATGGCAGAGAAGGGCGACGTAATCCTCATCGCTGGAAAGGGACACGAGACCTATCAGGAGGTAAAGGGCGTAAAGCACCACTTCGACGACCATGAGGTTGTAAAGGAATGTTTTTAGAATTAGGAATTTTGAATTAGGAATTAGGAATTTGTCGGCTTTGCCGATTAGGAATTGAATAATTAGGAATTAATTCGCAACTCCTAACTCGTAATTCGTAACTCGTAACTCGTAATTCGTAACTCGTAATTCCTAATTCGTAACTCGTAATTCCTAATTCGTAACTCGTAATTCCTAATTCGTAATTCGTAACTCCTAACTCGTAATTCGTAACTCGTAATTCGTAACTCGTAATTCGTAACTCGTAATTCAAATGTTATATTATCTTTTCAGATTTCTCGAACAATATGGCATTAGCGGTGCACATATGTGGGGATACATATCATTCCGCTCACTGCTGGCACTCATCCTGTCGCTTGTAATATCGGCTTGGTTCGGCGAGAAATTCATCAAGTATCTCAAGAGAAAACAAATAACCGAGACTCAGCGCGACGCATCCATCGACCCGTTCGGCGTAAAGAAAATCGGTGTACCGTCGATGGGTGGCATCATCATCATCGTGTCGATACTTGTTCCGGTACTGTTGCTCGGACGTCTGCGCAACATATATCTTATTCTGATGATTGTCACCACCGTATGGCTCGGATTCCTTGGTGGTATGGACGACTTCATCAAGATATTCCGCCATAACAAGGAAGGACTGAAAGGCCGCTACAAGATTGTTGGCCAGATAGGCATCGGACTCATCGTAGGACTCGTGCTATGGGCGTCGCCCGACGTGAAGATGAACGAGAATCTGATGTACGAGAAGCAAGGTCAGGAAGTGGTAGTAAAACACAGGGCTGAAGCGCGCAAGTCGCTCAAGACCACTATACCTTTCGTCAAGGGCCATAATCTCGACTACTCACGCATCACAAGCGTGTTTGGCGAGCATCGTGTGGCAGCCGGATGGATATTGTTCGTAATAATGACCATCATCGTGGTGACAGCCGTGAGCAACGGTGCCAACCTTAACGACGGCATGGACGGCATGTGTGCCGGCAACTCTGCAATAATAGGTGTGGCGCTGGGCATACTAGCATACGTCAGTTCGCACATAGAATACGCCAGCTACCTCAACATAATGTACATACCCGACTCGCAAGAGCTTGTGGTGTTCCTGTGTGCATTCGTAGGCGCTCTCATCGGATTCCTGTGGTACAACGCCTATCCGGCACAGGTGTTTATGGGCGACACGGGCTCACTCACAATCGGAGGCATCATAGCCGTAACGGCCATCATCATACACAAGGAGCTGATGCTGCCCATACTGTGCGGCATATTCTTCGTAGAGAGCCTCAGCGTGATTCTGCAGGTGTACTACTACAAGCTCGGCAAGCGCCGCGGCGTGAAGCAACGCATATTCAAGCGCACACCGATACACGACAACTTCCGCACACAGCAGTCGCAACTCGACCCTGAGTGCCATTATCTCATAACAAAGCCAAAGGGAGCTATACACGAGTCGAAGATTACAATCCGATTCTGGATTACAACAATCATACTCGCAGCTCTTACAATCATAACATTAAAAATAAGATAAGTCGATTCAGATGAAAAGAATAGTAATTCTTGGTGCCGGCGAAAGTGGAGCCGGTGCCGCAGTATTGGCCAAGAAAGAAGGTTTTGACGTGTTCGTAAGCGACATGTCGGCCATAAAGGAAAAATACAAGAAACTGCTCGACGACCACGCCATCGACTGGGAAGAAAAGCAACATACCGAGGAAAAGATTCTCTCGGCCGACGAGATTATCAAAAGCCCCGGCATACCAAAAGAGGCACCTATGGTGAAGAAGGCCATCGAAAAGGGAATACACATCATCAGCGAGATAGAGTTTGCAGGACGCTACACCAACTCGAAGATGATATGCATAACCGGTTCGAACGGCAAGACTACAACCACGTCGCTTATCTATCATATCTTCAAGATGGCAGGCTACGATGCTGGATTGGCAGGCAATATCGGACGCTCACTTGCTCTGCAGGTGGCTGAGGATCCGCACGAATACTACATCATCGAGCTCAGTTCGTTCCAGCTCGACAACATGTACGACTTCCACGCCAACATCGCCATCCTGCTTAATATCACGCCCGACCATCTCGACCGATACGACTTCTGCATGCAGAACTATGTCGATGCCAAGATGCGCATCATACAGAACCAGACTCCAGACGACTCGTTCATCTACTGGAACGACGACCCCGTCATCAAGCGCGAGCTCGAGAAGTACGACATCAAAGCCATACAGTATCCATTCTCTGAGCTCAAGGAGAAAGGCTCTATAGGATATATCGAGGACGGCACATACACCATCGAGAAACCAACACCGTTCAACATGGAACAGGAAGAGCTCTCGCTCACAGGCAAACACAACGTCTACAACTCGCTCGCGGCAGGAATTGCCAGCAACATCAGCGGAATCAAGAAGGACATCATACGTCAGAGCCTCGGCGACTTCCCCGGCGTAGAACACCGCCTGGAGAAAGTGTGCAAGGTGGGAGGCGTGCAGTATGTCAACGACTCGAAGGCCACCAACGTCGACGCATGTTGGTATGCGCTCGAAAGCATGAAGACCCCTACCGTGCTCATCATCGGTGGCAAGGACAAGGGCAACGACTACAACGAGATAAAGGAACTCGTACAGAAGAAGTGTCGCGCACTCGTATTCCTCGGTGCCGACAACACCAAGTTGCACAATTTCTTCGGCGAGATGGGCATAACCATACGCGACACTCACTCAATGAAGGACTGTGTCGAAGCTTGCTACGAACTGGCACAACCAGGCGACACCGTACTGCTCAGCCCGTGCTGCGCCAGCTTCGACCTGTTCAAGAACATGGAGGACCGCGGCGAACAGTTCAAGACATTAGTTAGAAGTCTGTAATAACAGCATATGAACAAAATATTAGGCAACATATTCAAAGGTGACAAGGTGATATGGATGGTTTTCTTCTTCCTATGCATCGTCAGTGTCATCGAAGTGTACTCGGCATCGGCACAGCTTACATACAAGACAGCAGACTATGTTACGCCTATGATCAAGCACATCGGACTGCTAGCAGTAGGCATCGGGTGTACGATTGTAACGCTCAATATCAACTGCCGTTACTTCAAGGGACTCATCAAGCTATTACTGGCAGCGTCGTTTGTGTTGCTTATCGTAGTTTACTTCATAGGAGCATCAACCAATGGAGCGCAGCGATGGATACCAATTTTCGGAATACAATTCCAGCCATCCGAGTTAGCCAAAGGCTCACTGGTACTTGCCACAGCACAGATACTCAGCGTGATGCAGACCGACAAGGGTGCCGACCCTAAAGCGTTCAGCTTCATACTCAGTGTTTGCGCACTGATCGTGCCGCTCATCATGCTTGAGAATCTCTCGACAGCAATACTGCTATGCATCGTCATATTCATGATGATGCTTATCGGACGCGTGCCCATACGACAGTTGGGCAAACTGATGGGAGTTGTACTTCTGGCAGTGGCATTGCTCGTGGGCATGATCATGACATTCGGCAAAGACACTACACAGGAACAACCTGGCAAGCAACTCACAGAGCAGATGACAGCCAAGAACGAGCCTGACGACAAGTCGGTGGTCGAAAAAGTATTCCACCGATTCGACACGTGGAAGGCACGTATCGACAAGTTCATGAGCCATAAGCAGATAACTCCAAAAGAGGTCGATCTCGACAAGGACGCACAGGTGGCACACGCCAACATTGCCATAGCCTCATCAAACATTGTAGGAAAAGGACCTGGCAACTCCGAGGAATGCAACTTCATACCACAGGCCTACTCCGACTTCATCTATGCCATCATCATCGAAGAAATGGGTGTAGAAGGAGCTTTCTTCGTGGTGATGCTGTATATTATCCTGCTGTTTCGAACAGGCCGAATAGCCAGCAAATGCGAAAACAACTTCCCAGCACTGCTCGCTATGGGACTCGCCCTGCTGCTCGTCACACAGGCACTATTCAACATGTGCGTGGCAGTGGGACTGGCACCAGTCACGGGACAACCTCTACCACTCATAAGCAAGGGTGGAACGTCAACACTTATCAACTGTGTCTACATAGGCGTCATACTAAGCATCAGCCGTTCGGCACGCCGAAAGATGGAGATAGTCAATGTGACCGATACACAAGAGGAAGATAAAACCGATACAGAAGAATAAAAAAAGCACAATAATCGGCTTTATCAGAAAAAATGATTAATTTTGTGATTTGAAAAAAACACAATACAAATGGAAAAAGAATTAAGAGTCATCGTAAGCGGAGGCGGCACTGGCGGACATATATTCCCAGCCGTGTCAATAGCCAACGCAATAAAGGCGAAACGTCCCGATGCAAAGATACTTTTTGTCGGAGCGCTCGGAAGAATGGAGATGCAGCGCGTGCCTGCAGCCGGATACGAGATTATCGGACTGCCCGTACGTGGGTTCAAGCGACCATTGTGGTCGCCGTCGAATATAGGGGTGGCTCTCGATTTCCTCAAGGCCAAGCGCCTGGTAAAGAAGACAATTCGTGAATTCGCACCCGATGTTGCTGTGGGAGTAGGCGGATATGCCAGCGCTGCAACACTCGACGCAGCCAGCCAGATGGGCATACCAACACTCATTCAGGAACAGAACTCATACGCCGGTGTCACAAACAAGCACCTTGCCAACAAGGCTGCAAAGATATGCGTGGCATACGAAGGAATGGAGCGATTCTTCCCTGCCGACAGAATCATCAATACGGGCAACCCCGTCAGGCAGTCGCTCATAGAGACAACAATGACACGCGAAGAAGCCATACGCAGCTTCGGGCTCGACCCAAAGAAGAAGACCGTACTGCTTGTAGGCGGAAGCCTTGGAGCACGTACCGTCAATGAGAGTGTAATGATGCACCTCGACCTCGTAGAGAAGAGCGGAGTACAATTCATCTGGCAGACCGGTAAGTTCTATAGCGCTACCGTAGCAGAACGTCTTAAGGACCACCGACCGCTGCCTATGCTCAAGGTTATGGACTTCATCAGCGACATGGGAGCTGCATATAAAGCCGCCGACCTCGTAATAAGCCGCGCCGGTGCAAGCTCTATAAGCGAGTTCTGCCTCATAGGCAAGCCGGTAATACTCGTGCCGTCGCCCAATGTGGCTGAAGACCATCAGACCAAGAACGCAATGGCACTCGTCAATCGCAGTGCGGCTCTGCTCGTCAAAGACGCCGACGCACCTGAGTCACTGATTCAACTCGCTGTAGAAACAGTGACCGACGATGAGCAATTGGCACAACTCTCCGAAAACATAAAGAAACTGGGCAAGCCGAACTCTGCCGACGTAATAGCCGACGAAGTTCTGCGTCTTGCAGGAAAATAAAACGACAAAATGGAAATCAAAGATATAAAAGCCGTATATTTCGTAGGCGCCGGTGGCATTGGTATGAGTGCCATAGCGCGTTATTTCATACGTAAGGGGCTTGTCGTAGCAGGCTACGACAAAACACCTTCTGCCCTCACACACCAGCTGGAGCGCGAGGGCATGCTTATACACTATGAAGAAAACGTTGACGAAATACCACACGCTTGCCGCGACCCAAAGTCGTGTCTCGTCGTGTATACACCGGCCATACCTGCCGAACACAAGGAGCTGATATACTTCCGCAATGGAGGATTCACCATAGAAAAGCGTGCCCAGGTGCTCGGAACACTCACACGTACACACAAGGGACTCTGTGTGGCAGGCACACACGGCAAGACATCAACGTCTACTATGTGTGCACATATCATGCACCAGAGCCATCTTGACTGCAATGCATTCTTGGGAGGAATTTCTAAGAACTACAGCACAAACTACATTCTTTCCGACCAAAGTGACTATGTAGTGATAGAAGCTGATGAGTTTGACCGCTCTTTCCATTGGCTGCGCCCTTGGATGAGCGTAATCACAGCAACCGACCCCGACCATCTCGACATATACGGAACAAAGGAAGCATATCTTGAGAGCTTCCGCCACTATACCACACTCATTCAGCCGGGCGGTGCACTCATCATCCATAAGAATCTGGAGATGAAGCAGGACGTTCAGCCTGGAGTAAAGGTGTATGAGTATAGCCTCGACGAGGGCGACTTTCACGCCGAAAACATCGTCATCGACAATGGTGAGATAAAGTTCGACTTCATATCACCCATCGAGAATGTGAAAAATGTGGAACTCGGACAACCCGTTCCAATCAACATCGAGAACGGTGTGGCAGCAATGGCAATGGCACAGCTCAACGGATGCAATGCCGAAGAGCTGAAGTACGGTATGAAGACATACCGCGGAGTAGACCGCCGTTTCGACTTCAAGATAAAGAACGACCGCCACGTGCTTCTCTCCGACTATGCCCACCATCCAAAGGAGATATACCAGAGCGCCAAGAGCATACGCCAGCTGTACAAGAACCGTAAGATTACAGCAATATTCCAGCCGCATCTTTACACACGTACACGCGATTTCTATCGCGATTTTGCCGATGCGCTGAGCCAGCTCGACGAGGTGATACTCACCGAGATATATCCCGCACGCGAACAGCCTATCGAGGGCGTAACGTCACAGCTGATATACGACAACCTCAAGCCAGGCGTGCAGAAGAGTATAATAAGCAAGGACAGTGTGCTCGATCTCGTGAAGAACCGCGACTTCGACGTGCTTGTCATTCTCGGAGCAGGCGACCTCGACAATTACGTGCCACAGATAGCCAAGATTATTGAGGCACGCGATGCAGCCAAGGCATAATGCACCAAAGAATGAGCAAACACTAAATACGGACAAAGCAACTTTCATACAAGTGAAACCATCATGGAGTAAAAGGCTGTTTATAGCGAGCGACATACTGCTTGCCATATACCTCGTGTTCGTCTTTACGTCGTTCGACCGGAAAAACGAATCCAAGACAATGTGCTCCAAGGTGAACATAGAGATTGCCGACGATGCTACAAGCGGATTTATAGACACCAAGGTGATAAAGCAACGGTTGCAGAAAGCCGGTGTCTATCCTATCGGCAAGCGTATGAACACCATAAATGCAAGAGCCATCGAGGATATGTTGCGCACCAGTCCGTTTGTCAAGACCGCTGAGTGCCATAAGACAGAAGGCGGAACGGTATATATATCAGTCACACAGCGTATGCCCGTCATACGCATCAAAGCCGCCAACGGCGACGACTACTATGTCGACGACAACGACTGCATCATGCCGCGCAGCAACTACACAAGCGATCTTATCATCGCCACCGGAAGCATAAGCCGACGCTATGCCACCACATGTCTGTCGCCACTGGGCAAGACAATCATGCAGAACGACCTGTGGAAGAATCTGGTAGAACAAATCAACATACTGCCCGACCAAAGCGTGGAGATAGTACCGAGAATAGGCAACCACATTGTACTTCTCGGCAAAATGCCCGATGACATCGACCGCAAGAAGCGCGGAAAGGCCATCGCTGAGTTCTTCAACTATAAGATGGAACGTCTTGAGAAGTTCTACCGCTTTGGACTCTCTGAAGTAGGCTGGAACAAATATTCGTATATCAACATCGAATTTGACAACCAAATTATATGCCGCAAAGGTAAATCGGAACGAGTAAATCGTACAGCAGAACCGACACCAGTACCGGTGCCTGCCAACAACCAAGATGCAGCAACACCAGCTGTACCTTCTGAAGGCACAGCGACAGCTAACGTACCGACAACAACAGAGAATAGCAACGCCACAAATACCGAAAAGAAGGTAAAAAGCGACGCTACACATAACGACGTATTGGCTAACAAGACAGCAAAGACTGAAAAGACAGCTGAAAAGACGACTGAAAAGAAAAAGTCAGCCGACAACAAAAAGAAAAAGTCAAGTAATTAATTGTAATAATAAATATAACGTATGGCAAAGGATTTTATAGTAGCTATTGAGCTCGGGTCATCCAAAATGACCGGCATTGCAGGGCGGAAAAACCCCGATGGCAGCATTACTGTTCTTGCTGTTGCTTCAGAAGACTCCACCTCGTACATACGCAAAGGTGTTGTCTACAACATCGACAAGACAGCACAAGGATTGAGCAATATCATCTCGAAACTCAAGAATACACTTCAAACAGATATAACCCAGGTATATGTAGGTATAGGCGGACAAAGCATACGCAGCGTCAAGAACGTCATAATCAAGGACCTTCCCCTCGACGCTATCGTATCGCAGGATATGGTCAACGAACTCATGGATGCCAACCGCAACATGACATATCCCGACTACGAAATACAGGACGCTATAACCGAGGAATACAAGGTTGATGCGCAATGCCAAAACGACCCCGTCGGCATCCAGGCCATCCGACTTGAGGGCAACTTCCTCAACATACTGTGGCGCCGATCATTCTACCGCAGCCTCAGCAAGAGCTTCGACAACGCAGGCATAGCCATTGCCGAGACCTATCTGGCTCCTGTAGCAATGGGCGAGTGCATACTGACCGAAGCCGAAAAGCGCGCTGGTTGTGTACTGGTCGACCTTGGAGCCGAAACCACAACAGTGTCGGTATACTATCGTGACAAGTTGCGCAACATCGCCGTCATACCTCTTGGCAACAACAACATCACCAAAGACCTTGAGTCGTTGCAGATGGACGAGATAGAGGCTGAGACAATGAAGCGCAAGTACGGTTCGGCATATACCGAAGTGCAGGACATCGACCCCAATATGACATGGCCGATAGACAACAGCCGCTCTGTAAGCACCCGCAAGTTTATCGAAGTGGTTGAGGCACGTATGCTCGAAATCATCGAGAACGTACGCAATCTAATCCCTGCAGAATATATGGACAAGCTGCTCGGTGGCATCGTGCTCACCGGTGGTGGCTCTAACATGCGCAATATCGAGAAGGCATTCCGTAAGGCCATCAACATTGAGAAGGTGCGCGTAGCCAAGTTTGTCAACATCAACATCAATACAAAGGATTCTAAGCCCACCCTTGCTACCAACGGCACGATGAACACCATACTGAGTCTGTTGGCAAAGGGCGACATGAACTGTGCCGGACACGCTTTCAACGACTCGCTGTTCAACGAAGAGCAGCTTGCTGCCACCAGCCAGCCAGCTACAGCTACTGCGGCTCAGCCTACTGCCGAGCAGATTAAAGCTGCCGAGGAAGAACGAATCGCTGCCGAGAAGAAGGCAGAAGAGGAGCGTCTCGCTGCCGAGGCAAAAGCCGAGGAAGAGCGCAAGACTGCCGAAAAGAAGGAGAAATCGATAATGCAACGATTCTTCGGATCGCTCAAGCAGTTCGGACGTTCACTCGTTGAGCCAGAACCAGGATCTAATGATTAAATCTTAAATAACTGATAACTCACATGCCAGACAACAATATCAATCCGATGGTGGACTTCTGTACACCAGACAAAGAGACAAAGAACACTATCATCAAGGTGATAGGTGTAGGTGGCGGCGGCGGCAATGCCGTCAACCACATGTATCGTGAGGGCATACACGACGTATCGTTTGTGCTCTGCAACACCGACAATCAGGCGCTCAACGATTCGCCGGTGCCTGTACTCTTGCAGCTCGGTACCGAAGGTCTTGGAGCCGGCAACAAGCCAGCCAAGGCACGCCAGGCAGCCGAGGAGAGTCTCGACTCTATCAAGCAGATGCTGAGCGACGGCACTAAGATGACATTCATCACTGCCGGTATGGGTGGCGGAACAGGTACAGGTGCCGCTCCTGTCATTGCTCGTGTCAGCAAGGAGCTGGGCATACTCACTGTAGGTATCGTGACCATTCCGTTCCGTTTCGAGGGCAAACGCAAGATCGACCAGGCTCTCGACGGTGTCGAGGAGATGGCAAAGCATGTCGACGCATTGCTCGTAATCAACAATGAGCGCCTGCGCGAGATATATCCCGAACTTACCGTACTCGACGCTTTCGGCAAAGCCGACGACACACTGAGCGTCGCAGCAAAGTCAATTGCCGAGATTATCACCAACCACGGACTCATCAACCTTGACTTCAACGACGTCAAGACCGTACTTAAGGACGGTGGCGTAGCAATCATGTCAACCGGCTACGGCGAGGGCGAAGGCCGCGTGAAGCAGGCTATCGAGGATGCGCTCAATTCACCGTTGCTCAACGACAACGACGTGTTCAACGCCAAGAAGATTCTTCTCAGCATCAACTTCTGCAAGGACAGCACAACAAGTGACAACGGCAATAACGGCCTTATGATGGAGGAAATGAACGAGGTGAACGATTTCATGGAGCGCTTCGGTTCCGACTTCGAAATCAAGTGGGGTATCGGACTCGACCCCGACCTTGGCAAGAAGGTGAAGGTGACAATCCTTGCTACCGGCTTCGGCATCGAGAACGTCGACGGAATGAACATCCACATCAGAAAGCAGACACAGGACGACCTCGACCGTCAGGCCCGCGAGCAGGAACATGCCGACGATTTGGCTATACGCCGTGGCAAGTACTATCCCGAGGACAAGAACCAGCTTCTCACCAAGCGCCGTCCGCAGGTGTTCATCTTCCGCCCCGAAGACCTCGACAATGAGGAAGTAATCCTCGCTGTAGAGAACACACCTACCTACAAACGTACACAGCAGATGGTCAAGGAACTGCGCCGTCGCATCGTCGACGAGAACGAATCTGCCAAGCCGAAGGAAGAGGACAATAACGTGAACGGTATAATATCGTTTGCTTAATCAAGCAACATTAAGGCTGAAAACCCCTGCACTCAGCAGAACAGCTCTTTCAGCACCGGCAGCGATTTCATCTCTGGAAATTCCGGCAGGTGCAGCTTATAATAATAAAGTATAACATCCACAATGCGGTTGCGTTCGCTGCGAGTCAGCGATAGCAGCCGCATTGTCGTATAGTTAAGTCGCATGAGCAGCTGTATCATTCCAGCCTCATCGGGTTTCAGAAAGTCGCCGTGTGCCGGAGCATGCGGTGTGAAGCATGCGCCACGCAAGTCGAAGTAGGGACAATCCTGTCGTTCGTCGACATTGGGGAAGAAACCTACAAAGCGCGTCATGTGTAGCATAAACACAATATGAAAGTTGGCAAAGCTGCTCACACAAGTGTCAAGCCACATCACACTGTTCTCCACAAACATGAACAGGTCATGGTTCTGTTGCTCCGAGCGCGTAGCATAAGTCACAAATTCGGCCATAAACAGGGCAATTCCAAGTTTATGGGCATCAAAAGGAATTGAGCTGAACGGCCATGCAATCGAGGCATTCTTCAGTCGCTGCAACTTCTGGCTCTGCCTGTGGTCGAACTCCACGTCAAGAATAGTGAGCGGCTGAAACAGCTGCTTGCTGATACCAGAGCGCGACGAGCGTGGAATACGCTGCATAAAAGACACTCTTCCAACACACTCAGTGAGCAGGTCGACGATAATCTGCGACTCACCGTATTTCAGCGAGTTAAGCACTATAGCCTTGGTTTTTACATGCATTTTCCTCTACTTTTTGTAATTTAATGGCAAAATTACTGAAAAAAGAGGCGTTTTGATAAAAAAAACCAAGGAAAATTTGTCCATACTAAAATAAAGTCGTACCTTTGCATCCGCAAAAATAAAGCACTTCGGTCCCTTCGTCTATCGGTTAGGACGAGAGATTTTCATTCTCTAAAGAGGAGTTCGACTCTCCTAGGGACTACAATAAAAATAAAAAAGAAGAAACATAACAAGATGGCAAACCACAAATCATCACTTAAGAGAATCCGTCAGGACAAGGCTAAGGCTTTGCACAACAGATACTACGCCAAGACAATGCGTAATGCTGTTCGTAAGCTTCGCGCTATGACGGACAAGGAAGAAGCTGTCAAGCTCTATCCTACCGTTCAGAAAATGCTGGACAAGTTGGCAAAGACTAACATCATCCACAAGAACAAGGCTGCAAACTTGAAGTCAAGCTTGTGTCTGCATATCAGCAAGCTCGCCTAAGTAGTTTGTTGGCAACCCATACTGAGGTCATATTCCGAAAGGAGTGTGACCTCTTTTTTTGTCTTTTCCCCACCACACACCGCCCATTTTGAGTTCTGTTTTAGACGTTTTTTAATACTCTAAATTTCCCTAACTCACATAATTTTAGTACTTTTGTGGTCTAAACATAGAAAAATCAAAATGGCAGAAATACAGAACACCGAGAACAATTACTCGGCCAGTAATATTCAGGTTCTTGAAGGACTTGAAGCCGTGCGCAAGCGTCCGGCAATGTATATCGGAGACATCAGCGAGAAAGGTCTGCACCATCTTGTCAACGAGACCGTCGACAACTCTATCGACGAAGCCATGGCAGGCTATTGCTCCCACATCGAGGTGACCATCAACGAGGACGAATCAATCACCGTTCAGGACAATGGTCGCGGTATCCCTGTCGACATGCACGAGAAGCTGCACAAGTCGGCACTTGAGGTCGTGATGACAGTGCTCCACGCTGGAGGTAAGTTCGACAAAGGCTCATATAAGGTCAGTGGCGGTCTGCACGGCGTAGGTGTAAGCTGCGTAAATGCGCTGTCTACCCACATGAAGTCGCAGGTGTTCCGCGACGGCAAAATCTACCAGCAGGAGTACGAGAAGGGCAAGCCCCTCTATCCCGTCAAGGTAGTAGGCGAGACCGAACTCCGCGGTACACGCCAGCAGTTCTGGCCAGACCCAACTGTATTTACCACCACCCACTACCAGTGGGACATCATAGCACGCCGCATGCGTGAGCTCGCGTTCCTCAACGCCGGCATCAAGATTACGCTGCGCGACATGCGCCCCGACGAAGAGGGCAAGACACGCGAGGAAGTGTTCCACGCCAAGGACGGACTCAAGGAATTCGTTCGCTACGTCGACCGTCACCGCACCCACCTCTTCGACGACGTCATCTATCTGAAGACCGAGAAGCAGGGCATACCTATCGAGGTGGCAGTGATGTACAACACCGACTATTCGGAGAACATCCACTCTTACGTCAACAACATCAACACCATCGAGGGTGGTACACACCTCACTGGTTTCCGTGCTGCTCTTACACGTACACTCAAGGCTTACGCCGATGCCGACCCAGCCATTGCAAAGCAGATTGAGAAGGCAAAGATAGAGATTGCAGGCGAGGACTTCCGCGAAGGACTCACAGCCGTAATCGCCATTAAGGTAGCTGAGCCACAGTTTGAGGGCCAGACCAAGACCAAGCTCGGCAACAGCGAGGTGGCAGGAGCCGTACAGCAGGCTGTAGGCGAGGCTTTGGCCAACTATCTTGAGGAAAACCCCAAGGAAGCCAAGATGATATGCGACAAGGTGATTCTTGCAGCCACAGCACGTATCGCAGCACGCAAGGCACGCGAGAGCGTACAGCGCAAGAACCCGATGACCGGTGGCGGACTCCCCGGCAAACTTGCCGACTGCTCCAACCGCGACCCCAAGAAGTGCGAGATATTCCTCGTCGAGGGTGACTCCGCCGGTGGCTCTGCCAAGCAGGGACGCGACCGCTACACTCAAGCCATCCTGCCTCTGCGCGGTAAGATTCTCAATGTCGAGAAGGTAATGTGGCACAAGGTGTTCGAGTCGGAGTCGGTTATGAACATCATCCAGAGCATCGGTGTACGCTTTGGCGTTGACGGTGAGGAGGACAAGGAAGCCAACATCGACAAGCTGCGCTACGACAAGATTATCATCATGACCGATGCCGACGTCGATGGTTCACACATCGACACGCTCATCATGACACTCTTCTATCGCTTCATGCCGAAAGTAATCCAGGAGGGCCACCTCTACATCGCCAACCCGCCGCTCTACCTCTGCACCTACAAGAACAAGGTGAAGGAATATTGCTACACCGAGCAGCAGCGCCAGGCATTCCTCGACAAGTATGCCGGTGGTGTTGAAGACGGCAAGTCAGTCCACACACAGCGCTACAAAGGTCTTGGCGAGATGAACCCCGAGCAGCTCTGGGAGACCACAATGGACCCACAGACACGACTGCTCAAGCAGGTCACCATCGAGAATGCAGCCGAGGCCGACGAAATATTCTCAATGCTTATGGGCGACGACGTAGAGCCGCGCCGTAAGTTTATCGAAGAACACGCTACCTACGCCAATATCGACGCGTAGTGTTTGTATAAGTTGAGAGTTGAAAATTGAGAGTTGAAAGTTATGACATGCATTGACTATAATGCATTAATATTTGACGTTTATCGTCAGTAATCATAACTCTCAACTCTCAATTTTCAGCTCTCATTTTTCTTTCAACTCTCAACTTTCAACTCTCCATGCGCCTATTCCATACATTCATACTTCTTCTGTTTGCCTTTACAGCCGTCCATGCGCAGCAGTTCGGGACAGAGTGGATGGCATCGCCGTCATCTACAGACTCGTCGTGTGTATGGTTTCGCCGCACATTCGTTGCCCACAACCCTCCTAAACACGCCTCTGTGTGCGTTGCATCCAATTCACGCTTCATTCTCTATGTCAATGGTCGCAACGTATCTACAGCGCTTTATATGCCCCGTCATATCAATGCAGCCACTTCTACTGTGTCCGTAACATTCGACGTGACACAGTTTCTGCGCACCGACTCCAACACCATTGCACTTCTCGTAGCACCTACCGCTACAATTGCCTCCCCTCGACTTTCTATAGGCTTCTTCGGAACAGACATCCACCATCAGCCCTTCGCCACATGCAGCATTGACGGATGGATGTGCAGCGCAGCCTCAACACGCCTCACAGCCGATGGCGAACTGATGGACAACCGCTATCAGATGCCCACACATCCCTCCTACGGCGATATGACAACGCCTGTGTGGCAACCAGCCATTGTCTCACAGAAAGGCAGCCACAGCGTAAATAAAGACTATGGAGTGGCAGCCGAAAGCATCTTCGGCTACAATCCGCTCCAGTATAACATCCTCAACGACGATGCCGTGCGAGTGCGCAGAATTATCAGTCCGCGATTCTTCGACCGTTCCGACCATTCCGCCACCTACGACTTTTCGCCCGGATTCTACGGCTTTGTGCGTGTCACGTTGCGTGGTTGCCAACGTGGCGAACACATATATATTAATGGTATGGAATATATATGCAGCGGCGAGATGGACGAGCAGGCTTATTGCCGCTTCTCCGCCCTATACATGCGACGTGTTACAATAACCGGCGACCGCCACTTCAATCCCGAACAAGTGCAGGAAGTTGAGGCCGTCGGACTGTAGTCGCCTGAATACAATATTTGCATTTTTCATTCGTACAATAAAAAAAAGGTCTGTCTCCCATTGCGGGAAACAGACCTTTTTTATTTAGTCTTTATCTTTGTCTGAAAGATTAGAGCTGAGGACCAGCAGCTACGAGAGCCTTACCAGCCTCGTTGTTTGTGTACTTAGCGAAGTTCTTGATGAAGCGAGCAGCGAGGTCCTTAGCCTTCTCCTCCCACTGAGAAGCCTCAGCGTAAGTGTCGCGCGGATCAAGAATCTCAGTAGCTACACCAGGAAGTTCTGTCGGAACCTTGAAGTCGAACATCGGAATCTGCTTTGTAGGAGCCTTGTCGATGTCACCGCTCAAGATAGCGTCGATGATACCACGTGTGTCGCGGATAGAGATACGCTTGCCAGTACCGTTCCAACCTGTGTTAACGAGGTAAGCCTTAGCGTTGTTCTTCTCCATCTTCTTAACGAGCTCCTGAGCGTACTTTGTCGGGTGCAACTCGAGGAAAGCCTGGCCGAAGCAAGCTGAGAATGTAGGAGTCGGCTCTGTGATGCCACGCTCTGTACCAGCCAACTTAGCTGTGAAGCCTGAGAGGAAGTAGTACTGAGTCTGCTCCGGAGTCAGGATAGATACTGGAGGCAGTACACCGAATGCGTCAGCTGAGAGGAAGATAACCTGCTTAGCAGCTGGTGCAGAAGAACCCGGCTTGATGTTGTTGATGTGGTAGATCGGGTAAGAAACACGTGTGTTCTCAGTTACGCTCTTGTCAGCGAAGTCGATCTTGCCATCAGCAGCAACAGTTACGTTCTCGAGGAGAGCGTCGCGACGGATAGCGTTGTAGATATCGGGCTCAGACTCCTTGTCGAGGTTGATAACCTTAGCATAGCAGCCACCCTCGAAGTTGAATACGCCGTTGTCGTCCCATCCGTGCTCGTCGTCACCGATGAGGAGACGCTTCGGGTCGGTAGACAATGTAGTCTTACCTGTACCAGAGAGACCGAAGAAGATAGCTGTGTTCTCGCCGTTCTTGTCGCAGTTAGCAGAGCAGTGCATAGAAGCGATGCCCTTGAGCGGGAGGAAGTAGTTCATCATAGAGAACATACCCTTCTTCATCTCACCACCGTACCATGTGTTGATGATAACCTGCTCCTTAGAAGTTACGTTGAAGGCAACGCAAGTCTCTGAGTGCAGACCGAGCTCCTGGTAGTTCTCTACCTTAGCCTTAGATGCGTTGTAAACAACGAAGTCAGGCTCGAAAGACTCAAGCTCTTCAGCTGTAGGACGGATGAACATGTTTGTTACGAAGTGAGCCTGCCAAGCAACCTCAACGATGAAACGAACAGCCATACGTGTATCCTTGTTAGCTCCGCAGAAACCGTCTACTACATAGAGGTTCTTGTTGCAAAGCTCCTTCTTGGCGATATCCTTAACCGTTGCCCAAACCTCTTCAGACATCGGGTGATTGTCATTCTTATATTCCTCTGTTGTCCACCATACAGTGTCCTTAGAGTTCTCGTCCATTACGATGTACTTGTCCTTAGGCGAACGACCGGTGTAGATACCTGTCATTACGTTGACAGCACCGAGTTCAGTCTGCTTACCTACCTCGAAACCTTCGAGACCAGCCTTTGTTTCCTCTTCGAACAACTTCTCATAAGACGGATTGTGAGCGATTACTGTAGAACCAGTAATTCCGTACTGTGTCAAATCTAACTTTGCCATTTTTGAAAAATATTATTTAGATGTGAATATAGAATCAACTTCCATGGCCTGACTCCACTATTGCCTGATCGGGGCCGTTGCTTCTGTGCAGGCGACTTTCATTGTCCTTTATATAAATAGGTGTAAATCGTTGCGGGGGATTTGGCCGCTCTTATATTTACATCGGCAAAGTTATGAAAAAACTATAAGATAACAATGTTTATGGGTGACAAAATTTGCGTGTGTTCAATATTTTTTTTGTTAAAATTTCGCAAAACCGAACATGCAGTCATATATTGTCATTTGCAGTTTACAATTTGGTATTTTATAGGGTATTAAATGTTTGATTGCTGCTGAGACAGGAGCCTCAGCTACTATTTGTTAAAGAAATAGAAATGTAACATGTTGTGTGCGGTCTGCAAGGGTAGGCATCGTGATGATACTGGATTTTATTTGTAATTTTGTGAGAATTTTAAAAACAAACGAACAATATGAAAGTAATTGATTTCAGCAAGAGCAACTCTATTATTAATAAGTATATGGCAGAGATGCGCGACAAGGACTATCAGAAGAATCGTCTGCTGTTCCGCAACAACATCATGCGTGTCGGCGAACTCATCGCCTACGAGCTGAGCAAGACGTTCGACTATGAGGAGCGCGACATACAGACTCCGCTTGGCGTTGCCAAGGTGAATGTGCCTACCGACAAGCTGGTGCTCGGCACCATATTCCGTGCAGGTCTGCCTTTCCACCAGGGCTTCCTCAACATCTTCGACCACGCTGGCAACGCCTTCGTTTCGGCATTCCGCGAGTATGAGGACGAGGCTCACACCAAGGTTGGCATCCACGTAGAGTATCTTGCCACACCCGACCTCAACGACGCCACTCTGCTCATCGTCGATCCGATGCTCGCTACTGGCGGCTCTATGGAGCTGGGCTACAAGGCGCTGCTCACCAAGGGAACCCCCAAGAAGGTGCACGTGGTTTGCGTTATGGCTTCGCCCGAGGGCATTGAGCATGTACGCAAGACATTCCCCGACGACACTACCATCTGGTGTGCTGCCGTAGACGAGGGTCTCAACGAGCACAAGTACATCGTACCGGGCTTCGGCGATGCCGGCGACCTGTGCTACGGAGGAAAGATTTAAAAGACAAAAAGGCGGGCTAAAAGCCCAACAAGCACACTGAAAGTGTGCTATAAGTCAAAGCAGTACGCCCCGAAGGGGCAGAAGCACATAGCCCAGGGCAGCGTCCTGGGCTATGTGCTTCTGCCCCTTC